>ERZ1026848.21-NODE-21-length-85011-cov-20.525625_pt1 | contig 85011 bp, 69 predicted proteins | sample MGYA00380154_ERZ1026848 | MGnify/ENA primary metagenome ERZ1026848 (study PRJEB33269, sample SAMEA4719790) | human gut metagenome | biome: human-associated habitat; feature: organic feature; material: feces | place: Cameroon | collected 2013-10 ...
CGCGATCAGCTGTTCCTGAAGATGCTGTATTCCGAAGAAGTGCAGACCTTTGGTGCCAAGGATCTGGAAGAGACCCTTCCGGCGGAAGACTCTGAGTAAGCATTAGCCGACTTTCGGGGTAGTAGTCGCCAAAGCAGTTGGCCGACAGCCACCGGCGCACCGCCACGGTCTTTTCGGGACCGGAGGTGGCAAAGCCCTTCATGCCCGGCCCAAAGATTTCGACCTGGGCGGCTTCGCCCTTGACGACGCGCTCGACGTCCTTTTGCTCGGTCGTATCGGGCAGGGGCAGTTTGATGCCGCGCGCGGCAAAGACTTGGTTCATGACGGTCAGAAAGCCGCGCACGCGTCCCAAGCCCAGATAGGCCGTGGCCTGGTAGACGATTTCGCGCACCTGAACGGGCGTGACGCCCGTCTCGAGCGCCTCAGGCAGGCGCACCTCAAACTCTTCCTTTGCGCCGCATCCCAGAAGCGCCGCCAGGATTACGAAGTGACGGCGAACCTTGCCCAGAACCGGCTCGACGGTTGCGGCGACTTCCTTTTGGTCGAAGTCGGCGAAAAAGCGGGAGAACTCGGGATCGGTTTGGCAAAGGTGATCGGACACGGCGGCGGCCTCGGCGGGGGATAGGCTCATCAGAGCGGCGCAGGAGGCAAGGCCGGCCGAGCCGCGCAGAAGGGTACGACGGGAAAGGGGGGATTCGGACATGGAACTCTCGGACTCGGAAAGAATTCGAACGATTCCATTATCGAAACGACGCCCGCGGATTGGGTCGCATTTTCTTGCCCGAAAGTCCCAAGCTCGTGCCCGAGAGGCAAGAGCCGGCCCATGCCGCCGCCTTTATTGTCAGATGAGCCGGCACTCGGCCGTCAGCAGCGTCAGATCCTCGCGGGTGTCGAGGAACCCGTCTTGGCTGCGCCGCCGGAATTCCTCACGCACGGCGCGGGTGATGTCGTCCGTGACGTCAATGCGCAGCGCCAGGCGGCGCAGGCAAAAGTCCGCGACCTGATCCCAGGGCTTCTTTTCCTGTCCCCACTGCGCCGGGCGCGAGTACAGAACTGTTTCCTTGCCCAGCGTCTTGAGATGCTCGATGAGCTCGTAGACCATGTCGTCGTGCCAGGGCTTGCCCGCTGTGGGGCCGGCGATCTCAAAGGCCAGATCCATCCAGCGATGACGCCGGTTGACGAAATTCTCGTAAAAGACCACCCGGGTGGCGCAGGCGACGAGCTTATCCATGTGCGAATCGGAGTGGATCGCGGGCGTGAGCCTGGCCAGCGCAACGTCAAATGAGCGGGTCAGGCCCAGAGCCTGCGCATCAGCCTCGGCCCAGTTGACGACGGCAAAGGTACAGTTGGCGCGGCCCGCCTCACGGGCGCGCTCGCGCGCAAAGACGAGCATTTCTTCGGAAATATCGAGGCCCAAGACTTCTTTGGCGCGCTCGGCCAGGGCCACCGAGTAGATCCCCGGCCCGCAGCCAAGATCCAGCACGCGGGCTTGGTCGGTCAGAGCGCCGCTTTTTTCCACGATCTGCAGAAACGGATCCGTGGCAAAGGAGGCCGTCGGCGTTTGGTTGTAGCGCTGCGCTTCGGCGTTCCAAAGGCGGCGGTGTTCGGCGGGCGAATGGTGTTGGTCCGCTTCACTGTGGGTGTGAGCGGGTCCGTGTTCATGAGTTTGGATGTGGTTTTGGCACATGGTCGTTCTTTTCAAAAGGCGTTCAAGACGTTGGATCAGTCGCCCGCCAGTACAAAGCGGCGGTCCTCGAGCGTGCGCAAGCGCACCGACACGCCGTAGGTGTGGCTGAGCTGTGCGTCGGTCACCGCGTCGGCGGCAACCGACTGCACGAAGCCCTTGGGGTCCGTGAGCACCAGGTGCGAGCACACTTCAAGCGCGGCGTTGACGTCGTGGCTCACCATGAGCACGGCCACGCCGCAGCGCTTGGCGTAGGCGCGCACGTAGCGCAGCGTTTCGACGCGGCTGCCCAAATCCAGGCTCGCGGTGGGCTCGTCCAGGAGCAGCACCTTGGGCTGCTGCGCGATGGCCCGCGCAAGCATCACCCGCTGGCCTTCGCCGCCGCTCAAGGTGGAGGCGTCCCGGTCGGCCCAGGAGGCAATGCCCAGATCGCGCAGGGTCGTTTCGACGATCTCGTAGTCCCGAGCCGACGGCCGGGCGGCAAAGTAGGGCAGACGCCCGAGCAGCACGGTGTCGTAGACGCTCGTGGAGGCCGACTCAAAGCGCTGGGCCACATAAGAAATGAGACGGGCGCGCTCGCGACGGGTCAGGGCGAGCACGTCCGCACCGTCCAGAGTCACGGAGCCTGCGCGGGGCTTGAGAATGCCCGCGATGCAGTTCATCAGGGTGCTCTTGCCCGTGCCGTTGTTGCCCAAAATGGCCGTGACGGCCCCGGCGTGAGCCTCAAAGCACACGTCCGACCACAGGGTGCGCCGGCCGTAGGCAAAGGCCAGATGTCGCACGCAAAGCGTTCCGGCGGGCAGCGCGCCCGCTTGGGGTTTTTCTACCATTTGCGCCACCCATCGTTGCGAAAGATCATGTAGAGGAACACCGGCGCGCCGATGAAGGACGTGATGGCCCCGATCGGCAGGATGCTGGGCGAGACGACGGTGCGCGAGAGCACCTCGGCGCCGATCAGAAGGATGGCGCCCGTAAAGGCGCTGGCCACCAGGAGCTGCCGGTGGTCGTTGCCCACGAAGCGCCGAGCCAGATGCGGGGCGATGAGGCCCACAAAGCTGATGGCGCCCACAAAGGCCACGGCAATGGACGACAAAAGGCTTGCGGCAAACATGCCCGTGATGAGCACGGTGCCGACGTTGACGCCCAGGCTGGAGGCCGTCGCGGTGCCGTTGGAGATGGCGTTGTAGTTCCAGGCGTTGGCCTGAAAGTACGCCAGCATCACGGCCAGGGCCGCGGCGAGCATGCCGATCTGATCCCAGCCGGTGCGGCCGACGTCGCCGAAGGTCCAGTACACGATGGAGGCGACCTTCACGTCGTCGGCAAAGTACTGCACGAGGGCCGTGGCACCCGCGAACATCGCCCCCATGGCGATACCCGAGAGGATCATCGTGGCCGAGGTGATGCGCGTCAAAAGCGACAGGGCGAGCACCACGCCGCCGCTCATCAGCCCGAAGACAAAGGCGCTGGCGGCCACGAACACGGGCGAAGTGACCGTGACGGCCGACCCGAGGTTGCCGTCGGCCCCGAGGCCCGCGTCAAAAAAGACGATCGCCAGGGCCGCCCCAAAGGCTGCGCCCTGACTGACTCCCAAGGTGGAGGCCGAGGCAAGCGGATTGCGCAGGACATTTTGCATCACGGCCCCCGCAACCGACAGGGCGGCGCCCACGACGGCGGCCGTGACGGTGCGCGGCAGCCGCACGTTGTAGAAAATCACCTCGGCGGCGCGGCTTGCTTTGCCCAGCGCCACATCCAGGGGCAGCGTCAGACGCAGACCGTTGCCGCTCACGCACAGGGCCAGATAAAAGACCGCGAGCGTGACCAAGGCAAAGCCGAGCGGACGCACGAAGCTCGCGATGAAGCGCTCGCGGCGCAGACGCCTCAGGCACGAGGACTCCTGCCAAGAGCGCTCACAGGCAAACGGTGCCGGGGTGGTGACGGCGGCGCTTTTGTCCATGATCAGCCTTCAAGCAGATTGACGGTGCCGTAGCCCTGGCCGTAGTGGGCCATCTTGTCGTACCAACCCCTGCCGTTAAAGAAGGAGACGATTTCGTCGAACTTGGCCGGGAAGTCGACATCGGCAAAGCGATCGGGGAAAAGAATCGTGCCCGCGTAGTAGGCGTTGGCCAGGCTGTAGGTGACGTTGGTCGAGTACTGGTTGTACGAAGGCATCGTGTAGACGCGGTTTTCGCGCACGGCGCTCAGCGACTCGAAGTAGCCGCGGCGGGTTTTGACCTCTTGGCGCACGATGGGCAGGTTGGAGGGATCGAGGAAAATCACCTGCGGGTCGGCATGGAGCACAAACTCAAGGTCGGCCTCGTAAAAGCCTTCCTTGCCGGGGCGGTCGGAGATGCTGCGGGCATTGAGCACCGACAGCGGCCCGAAGCGGTTGTAGGTGCCCGAAAAGCCGTGGCCGCCGAAGAAGGTGACGGCGCCCGTGTACACCGTGGGCGATTTGCCCGCATCGACCCCGGCCACACGTTTTTTGAGGTCGGCGATGGCCGCGGCGACGAAGGACTCGATCGCGCCGGCCCGCTCCTGCAGGCCGAGCACTTCGCCCGTCATGCGGATCGACTGCAGGAACGTGTCGTTCACAAGGCCGAGGCTGCGGTAGTAGACGGAAATCACGGGCAGACCCGTTTCCCGTTCGAGCTGTTTGACCGCTTCGGGGGCATAACCCGTGAGAATCACGTCGGGCTCGAGCGACAGAACCGCTTCGGGGTTGGCCGTAAAGGCGTTGCCGCCGCCCTTGCCGATCTGCGGCATTTTCTTAAAGCGCTCGTAGTGGGCAAAGGCATAGTCGCGCTTGGGATCGTGTTCGTAGACCTGGTCGGACGACTCAATGCCGACCATCTTGTCGAGGGCATTGAGGTAGCAGGCGATGCGCGGCGCCCCGGTGCCGGTGCACACGATGCGGTTGACCTTGGCCGGAATCTCAACCGTGCGGCCGAGCATGTCGGTCACATACCGGCGTGCGTTCTTGACGAAGACCTTGGGTTCGATTTGGGCGACCTGCGCCAGAGCGCCCAGGGGCGAAAGGGCAAAGCCGCCGGCAAGGCCTGCGGCAAGAAGATCACGACGGCTGAGGATAGTGAGCATGACGAACGGAATAAGCAGAAAACTGCGTGTGTGAAGAATTGAGACTTTGTAAGACTAACACGCCGTTTTCGGAAAAAAAACGCTCGTTGGAACTAGTCCTAAGGAAGGCGGAACTCAGTTTTGGCTGAGTATTGGCAGGTTTGCGGGCCGTGGGAGCAGAGAGTTGCCGCGGGAGGAAAGGAAGCCGAAAACTCGCTTTTGGTTCGAATTCCGTGATAATTTACACGGAATTCGAAGATAAACCGTGTCAAAATGGAACTCAAACGCCTTTTGCTCAACTCTCTCAAGAACTGGGCCGAGCGCCCCGGTCGACTGCCGCTTTTGCTCCGAGGTGCTCGACAAACGGGCAAGACCTGGTTGCTGCGTCAGCTCGGGAAGGAATGCTTCGAACACACCGCGTATTTTGACTTTGCCGCGCGTCCCGCCCTGGCGGAAATCTTTGCTTCGACGCGCGACCCCCGGGCGATCCTTAAGGGTTTGAACCTTTTGAGCGACGTGCCCATTCTTCCCGGTAAGACGCTGATCGTTCTCGATGAGATTCAGCTCTGCGACCACGCCTTCGGCAGCCTCAAGTACTTTGCACAGAATGCGCCCGAATACGCCGTGGCCGCAAGCGGCAGTCTCTTGGGGACCGAAGTGCGCCGCAAACGGATCTTCGTGCCCGTCGGGCAGGTGGAAATTTTCGACGTTCTGCCGCTCTCGTTTCAAGAATTTTTGCTAAACGCCTCGCCCAAGCTCAGCGATTTCGTCGAAGAAATTTCTCAGCCCGAGCCGCTGCCCACATTTGCCTTGGCGGAAATCCAGAAGGAGTTCCTGCGCTACCAGTGCGTCGGCGGCATGCCCGCGGCCGTCTCGCAGCTTTTGGACGGCGCGGATATGGGCTCCGTCGAGTCGCTGCTGCGCAACATCCTGGCTTTGTACCGGTACGATTTTTCGCAGTACGCCACGCCTATCGAGACCATGCGGATTTCCTCCGTTTGGGATGCAATCCCGAGTCAGCTGGCCAAGCCAAATTCGCGGTTCTTTTTGAGTAGGGTCAGTCCGAATGCGCGCGCCAGAGAATACGCACCCGCCCTTCAATGGCTTTGCGATGCCGGGCTTGTTTTTAAGACGACCCGCGTATCGACTCCCAAGGTGCCGCTGCGCTCTTATCTGGAGCCGGAAATTGTCAAGCTCTACGCTCAGGACATCGGCCTGTTGCGCGTGAAGGCCAATCTGTCGGTCGAGAGCATTCTCGATCCGGGGGCGATGAGCGAATTCAAAGGGGCCTTGGCGGAAAATCTTGTGGCCGCTTCCTTAAAGCGCACCTATGGTATCGAGCCTTGCTACTGGGCGTCCGGAGCACAGGCCGAAGTCGATTTTCTTATCGAGAGCCAGGGCCGCGTCTTCCCGGCGGAGGTCTGCGCAGGCACGGGGAGGGCGGGGAGAAGCCTTTCCGTGTTTGCCGCCAAATTCGATCCGACCCTGAGCATTCGCCTGAGCGGGCGCAATCTCAAAAAGGACGACAAGCTCCTCAATGTGCCCTTGTGTCTCATAGATTGGCTGCCGCACTGGATCCGACTGGCCGGGCTGTAGGCGGGCTGGTTCGTCAATCGTGCGGACTGAGAAAGGCAGAGAGTCATGACAATGCGCCAAATCGTCACCGGCAAAAAGACATACCTGGACCTGCTGCTGCTCGCCGACGACGATGGGCGGATGCTCGATCGGTCCATCGAGCGCGGCACGATCTGGGTGCTCGAAGAGGACGGGCTCGTGCGCGCCGAATGCGTCGTCACGGACGAGGGCGACGGCGTGCTCGAAATCAAGAATCTGGCCGTGCGGCCGCAGGATCAGGGCAGGGGATACGGCCGCGCCGTCATCGAGTTTTTGGCCTTCGAGTACGCAGGGCGCTTTGAGGTCCTGCAGGTCGGCACGGGCGAAAGCCCTCCGACGCTTCCCTTCTATGAAAAGTGCGGCTTTGCGTTCTCGCACCGCATTCCGAACTTCTTTACCGATAACTACGAGCATCCCATCGTCGAAGGCGGCGTGTTGCTCAAGGACATGGTGGTCCTGCGTCGCCGCCTTAGCCCCAGTCACATCGCGTAGCCCGCAATGGCCAACGATGTCTTCTTCCATCGTTCAAAACGAGTGGAAGATCATGGGCGGGAAGAGCGGGCTCAAGTCCCGCAGAAGACGAGCCAAACCACGATGCTGTCGGTCATAATTCAATAGCTATTGACTAAGTCGAAGAATCCAGAATAATAGTTTGCTAAACATAACTGCTATTATATTGAGTGGATAATCTGGAAAAATTCGCATTAGTAATTGATATTGTCTATAGGAATGTTTGACAGCAGTAGGATGGCTCTATAGTGCGTCGGCAAAGGGAGTGTGGACTTGGCGCAGGACGAAAAGGCTCGGACTTCGCGGTCTGTCGGTGCCGATTGATGGGATAAACGCTAAAATATCATTTGTTATTGATGAATTTACAGGTTAGCGGCTAATATTTGAGCCGTTCCGAAGTGTATGGCCAATAATTCTCTTATTGCTAATCTGCACTCGCCCAAGGAGTTGCTCCGCAGACTGGCGGATCGTGTTCGTCAGGTGAGGTTAAGCCGAAATTTGCGCCAGGAGGATCTTGCAAAGGTATCCGGCGTGTCACTGGCGTCGTTAAAGCGTTTTGAGTCAACCGGGGAAATTTCGCTTAGAGGCCTGACGCTTATTTCGGTTGCACTTAACCGGGCGCAGGATCTTGAACGGCTGTTTGCTATTGACGAGCAGAAAAGTCTGTTTGAGCCTGAGGTCAAGAAACGAATGAGGGCAAGACGATGAGAACAAAAGTCTTTCTCCATCTTGAGAACATTCGCAGGTTTGTGGGCGTCTTTGCCTCGAACGAGGGCCGCATTGCCTTCGAGTTCTCACCCGAGTTTTTGAAAACTGGTTTGGAGATTTCTCCGCTGGCTGTTCCGCTTCAACGAGGTGCTCAAACATTTCAGTCGGCACCGTTTGGAGGTCTGCCTGGGTTTGCTGCCGACAGCCTGCCCGACGGGTGGGGAAATCTTTTGCTTGATCGCCGACTTGCGCGAAGCGGTGAGAGGCTGGCTACGGTTGATCCGCTCCGTCGCCTTTGTTGGGTTGGCAAAAATGGTATGGGCGCCCTCGAATATGAACCCGAGGAAGTCTTCGCTTCGGAGTTCGAGGCCGGAGAAATTGCTCTTGACACTCTAGCCGATAACGCTGACAAAATCTTGGCAGACAACGATCCGGGCAATGCGCTGGATGCCTTGGCATCCCTAAACGGATTCTCCGGCGGCGCCCGGCCTAAGATCGTTTGTTTGGTCTCAAATGACCTCACCAAACTTTCGCGGGGAAGTATGCCCACGGAAGCGGCGTATCCCTGGCTGATCAAGTTCCGAAACTCTTCGGAGGGGAAAGACTGTGGTTTGATCGAGTATGCCGTTTCTTTGCTGGCCAAACGCGCCGGCATCGAAATACCCGAGACGAATCTTTTTGCCTCCAAACATGGGCCGGGGTGGTTCGGTGTCAAGCGCTTTGACCGCACGGCAAAGGGCAAGCTGCATATGGCGACGGTTGCGGGACTGTTGCACTGTGATTTTCATGAGCCGTGCTTAGACTACGCCTCGCTCATGGAGCTCACGCGGCGCCTGGCGGGTGCCACGGCACTCGGCCAGCTTTTAAAGCGTGCCTACTTTAACTTCGTCATTGACAATCGGGACGACCACGCCAAGAACTTCAGTTATCTGATGGACGGCAGCGGCAAATGGAGCCTTGCGCCCGCTTACGATCTGACACCCGCGACGGGCGGCTTTGAGCATATGACCGCGCTTTTGGGATGCGGCAAAGCGCCCGAGCGCCGGCTCTTTTTAAAGCTCGCCGATGAGGCTCTGATGCCCAAGAAGGCGGCCGCCGAGGCGCTTGAGGAAGTCGATGAGGCTCTGGCCGCCTGGCCGTCGATCGCCCGCTCCTGCGGCATTGATCGGCCGCAGGCGTTCAACCCGATCCGGTAACCCGGAGCCTCGGGGCGGATTCGTGCCTACAGCGCCCGGATGCGCTCGATCTGCTTGCCCGGATCGACTACGATGGCCTTCATGCCGCGCGCCTCAATGGCCTTTTGGCCGCGCTCGGTGCAGATCACCGCGGCGCCCGAAGCGCACACCCGGCCGTCAAAGAGCACCTTGCGGCCCGCCACAAAGCTGGCCTTAGGCGTCTGGGTGGCCAAATCGTAGACCGTGATGTCGGCGTCGGCGCCGACCGACAAGTGCCCTTTGGTCGTCAGGCGCAGCATCCGTGCGGGATTGAGGGACGTCTTCTGTGCGAATTCGCTCAGGGTCAGGACGTCGAGCTTGACGAGCGAGAGCCCCTGCGAGAGGATGACGTTGCGCGGAATGCAGCCGCCGTCGGTGGAAATGGCATCCACCACAAACGAGCCGTCGTCCCGTTTGGCCTGCGCCAGAGCGATGCGCGGCAGCGGCGGGTTGATGTTAAAGCTCCCGCCCACATCGCTGTCGGCCGCTTCCCAGCGCCGCAGGGCTTCTTCACCCGTGACGAGGTCAGAGTAGCCGCCCGCGTCGTAGACCACAAAGGCCTTGCCCGAGAGCAGCGCCGCGCGCACGCCGTCGCGGTCTTCCGAAAAGCCGAAGTGCCGCAGGCAGTTGCCCGTCACTTTGGACTGAATCTTTCCGTCCGGGCCGCAGGTCAGGCGCGTGCCGTTCTTGGGCGAGATGTAGCTCTCGCAGAAGATGTTCGGGTTCTTTTTGAGGAGCTCAATGGCGATGCTCGTTTCCTGCAGGTCGTTTTTGATCGCGCCGCGGCAGTAAGCGTTGATGTGCGCCAGGTGCAGCGGATAGCCGTCGGCCATCTCGACGGCCTCGATCATGCCTTCAATGTTCGAGCCATGCGCCGTGGTGCCCGCGTGCCAGGCCACATAGGCGCGGCGCTCCAGGGCCGTCTTGATGAGAAGGGAAGAGACCTCGGGCGTGAGCGGATAGTGGCCGCCCAAGAGTTTGACCCCCAGCGCGCCTTCCTCGAGCGAGGTGTCGATGAGCGTTTCCATCTCGGCCTTGCTCGGTGTGGTGTTCTTGAACGTGAACGGCGGCGAGGCATACTGCAGGATCGCCATGTTGATGCCCGCGCCGTACTTGGGCACGTTGTCGAGAATGTTTTCCAGAGGCCCGGCCATGTCCAGGCACGTGGTCACGCCGTTCATCGCAAGCATCCGCGGCCCGAAGGGCGAGCCCCACATTTCGCCCAAGTGCACGTGGCTGTCGATGATCCCGGGCTGCAGCACCAGACCCGTCAGATCAATCGTTTCCTTGGCCGCGCCCGAGCAGTTGTGCTCGACGGCGGCGATCCGGGCGTTTTCCACGGCGACGTCCATCACGGCATCGATGCCGTTTAAGGGATCGACGACGCGGGCGTTTTTGAGCAACAAATCAAACATGGCGCAAACTCCTTGTCGAGAGGGCAAATTCGACTTAAACGCTTCCGAGCTTATGCCTATTTGCGGTGGGTGTTCGAGGCTATTGGGGTTAACGCGCACAGTTGAACTGCAATTCAATCCGCGGCCCGACGCCGCGGCCGTTTTGAGCGCCAACCTCCGGGCCGCGCCCGCCTGAGTCGATGAGGCCGTCGTCTCCGAAAACGGCAACACCGTTTCAATGCGCCGGCATCTGCACGAAGCGCCCGAGCTCGGCAACCGGGAAAACAAAACCCAGGCCTACATTGCCGCCAAACTCAAGCAATACGGGATTGACGAGGTGCACACGGGCTTTGGCGAAGCCAAAACCGCGGTTATCGGTGTTTTGAATCCCCAAAAGGGCGACGCGGTGGGCTTGCGGGCCGACATCGATGCGCTGCTCATCAAGGAAAACACGGGACTGCCCTTTTCCAGCAGGGCCAAGGGTCAAATGTGGGGTAAGACCGTGGACGTCTCGCACATGTGCGGCCACGACATGCACACGGCCATGCTCCTGTCGGCCGCCCGGATCCTCGCCGCGCACAAAATGCAAGTCCCCCGCACGGTGGTGTTCGTGTTTCAGCCAGCCGAAGAGGGGGACTCCATCGACAATCCCTTCACGGCCGGCAAGATGAAACTCTCCGCTACCAAGGCCCTTGCCGAGGGTGGCCTCATCCAAACCTTTGATATCAAACGAATGTTCGGCATTCATGTGATGGCTCGCGCCAAGGTCGACGCGATTCACATCGCGCAAGGCACGGCTCTTAATTCCGCCGACACTTTCCAAATCGACATTGAAGGCCGCCATGCCCTGGACCGGGGTCGACGCCACGCTCACGGCCGCCCAGACCGTGGTGGCCCTGCAGCAGATCGTCGCGCGCAACGTCAGTCTGACGCAAGGCATGGGCGTGATCACCGTCGGCAAGCTGACGGCAGGGCAGATGGGTAACGTGATGGCGGGCTCTGCCTCCATGATCGGCAGCATCCGCGCCAACAGCGCCGCCATCCGCACCAAGCTGCTCGAGCGCATTGCCGAAGTGGCCGACGGTACGGCCAAGGCCGCGGGCGCCGTGGCCAAGATCCGGCTCATCGAAATTTATCCGGTGACGGTCAACGATCCGAAACTGACACAGCAGACCGTTGAGGCTCTGAAGGACTACGGGGTCGACGCGAAGATCTCGGACTGGAACCCCGGGCGCGAGCGAAGACTTTTCGTTTTACACGGCCAAGGTGCCGTCGGTGTTTATGTTCCTTGGGGCCGATGGCGCGGGCGTGACCAATGCGCCCAACAACCATTCGCGGCGGCCATGAGCGGCGTCAACTCAAACCCAAACGGGCGGCGAGTCGGTCAAGGCGCCGTAATCCGCCTAAAATCGCTCAAAATTCCCAAAAATCGGACTCAACATAATAGCAGTTATGTTGAATAAAGCATGAAAAAACGGGTTTTTGGCGGTTTGTGCGCCCGGATCCGCATCCCCGCTGTTTTCGCGTTTGGCTGCTCAACATGATTGCCCGACCGTTGTCCTATCGTCTCGCACGCGGTCCCGTTCGCGCCGCTCAACGTTCCATCCGTTGTCGTCTCGGCGCTTTGACGGCGCGTGCACGCGTAGCCGCCGGTCGCGCACGACCTGTGGCCGGCACGCTGCCGATCATTGTGACGCCGAATCCGGCCCGCCGTCGCCAACCAGTCCCGGGCCTGGCCGGTCAGGTCCGAATTTGACAGTCCGCAGTGGAATCGGTCCCGCATTTGCGAGCCTCAAAATGGCTTGGCCCCGGATAGCGAACGTTGAACACCTTGAAGCCACGGGTTTCGAGGCCGCTCCCGGCTTGACTCAACATAATTGATCGTCGGACCGTCCGCAGTCCAAGGACCCAGACTCATAGCTCGGGCCGCCGGGGGCTCGGGCGAGTCACTTCCCCTCTTTTGCCGCTGCCGCCAAACAAAGACGCGGCGGGAATCACTTCCGGACCGCGTCTGTCTGTCTCTCTCTATATATTAGAGGGCCTCTCTTGGAGCTCCCCTCCCGAGGCCGTGGGCTTACTGGGCCACCGTCACGCTCGAAAAGTCCAGGGCCGAAACGTCGCCCGAAAGAATCTTCAAAACATCGAGCTTGAGGGCTTCCTTCTTTTGTGCGTCCGTCAGGCCAAGAGCGTCACGCTCATTGCGGGCGCTGCGGGTTTCGTGGCGCGCGTCCATTGCCAGCGTGAGCAACGCATAGCGGATGCTGTTGCGCTGCAGCGCGGTGCCCGTCAGGCTTTTGGCCACGCAGTCCGACAGCCCGAAGGCCGCATCCTTGCTGCCGATCCGCACGGCGCGGGCAAAAAGATTGCACGCCTGCTTTTCCTCTTCGGGCGTCGGATTGGCCTTCATCACCGTCTTGGCCTGGTTGTATTCCAGAAGACCGGGCTCGGGCTGGGGCGCAAACTGCTCCCAGAGCGCGTAGACGAAAAAGAGCACGAAAAGCAGCTGAGCGGCTTTTTCCTGATTGAGGTTTTTCAGAGCGGACATCGCAAACAAAAGGCTGGTGGGGTTGACGAGCAAGGAGTCTAACGCGAAAAAATCCCGCCCGAGAAAAAGTCGGAACGGGATTTTCCTGGCGACAAAGACAAAAGTATTTTCCGAACAAGTAACTTAGGAAATACTATTGCATGCCGGATCCAATTAGAGGGCCGGCATGATCGCGTGCAGGTCCGTTAGACCCGCGCGCATCGACTTGTCCAGAGAAGCGTCAAAGCGTCCCTGCCCCTTTTGCGCAGCGACCCAGCCGCGGGAGACGCCCGACCAGACGATCTTGCCGCTGCGCATGTCGAGGATATACACGGGCATTTCCACCGCCTCACCCCCGGCGGTTTGGTAGCCGCAGACGATGGCCGCATCAATGCCGAGCACGTCGTGCAGCTTTTTGAGCTCGGCGGCGTTGATCGGGGTCAGCTCAAAGACGGCCGAGGCCACGCTGCGCGACTGACTGGCGGCATCGCCCGTCATCAATCGGGTCAGGGCCTCATTGGTGGCCATGAAGCGCAGATCCTTGTTCTTGACCTGAAGGGCCAGCGTCAGTTCGGACTGAAGTGCGGGCTGATAGACAGCGGCCTTGGATGCGTGGAGAACCGGCAGCATCACCACGGACTTGATCGAGCCCTTGACGTAGTCGGCGGCCAGGGCGCCCGAACCGGCGGGAGCCTGCGTCGGATTGGCGGCGCAGCCGGCCAGGAGCATGGCGGCGCCCAAAAGAAGCGTTCTGCGGAGCATGTTTGTCTCTTTGTTTGGTTTGAGAATGCGGCGATTGTGCCAGGCCGGGCTTGCGTTTGGCTTACGCACGGGGCCAGCGGCAGGCGCCTTTGTTTGCCGCGGCTCTGCCCGACACCCGCCGCTGAGATGTTTGAGGGCATTTAAACGCGTTCGCCTAGGACGTCAACTGGTCCCGGCCCGTTGAGCCCACAGGAAAATTTGGCCGCCATTCTTGATTCGGCCGGACCCGCTCACAACCCGTTTAAAGAGGCGAGTCCCCGATAGCCTTACCGCTATCAGAGTAACGTCAATGTGTTTCCAGTGCCCAGTTGGGGACGATCAGGCCACTTTCGGACCTCGAAGGTGGCCGGTGCAGCCCTCGGTCAGGCTCAATGCAAGGGAAATCCCGCCCGCACAACGATGCTAAATCGGCGAATCACGCGTGTTAGCGAGGTTAAATCGTCTTATCATACGAATTGTCTGTTAGGAAAAGCCGTTGGCGACACCAATAATCAACGCTTTACGCGAAATTCTCCAGTCGGCGTGTCGCCGACATAACTAACATAATCAAAATAATTAACTTATATAGCTATTCGGATTTAAAGCGTATGAGACCCTCTTTTGCCGTTGAGGAATCTTTGGCAGCGCTTGGTCACAACATCAAAGTGGCCCGTTTGAAGCGTCGCCTCCCCCAGAACGTCCTGGCCGAGCGCGCGGGCGTGTCCCTGTCGACGCTGTGCAAAATAGAAAGCGGCAATGGCGGCGTAGCCATCGCCGGCTATGCGGCCGTGCTCATGGCGCTTGACCTTGGAACTCCCTTCTCCGAGATCGGCCGCAACGACCCGCTGTCTATGGCGCTGGAAACCGAGGCGCTGCCCAAGCGCATCCGTAAGTCGGGAACCTGACCATGCCCGTCGTCATCCCCATTGACTTAAGACGCTCCGACTCGACCGTGCGCATCGGCGAGCTGGTCTTAGGTGACGCGCCCTCGCCCGACTCGGCATCAATGGCGTTTCGCTACGACCCGGCGTGGCTCACCTCGGGTTTTGCCCTCGGCGCCGATCTGCCCCTTAAGGACGGCGTGCAGTATCCGATTGACGATCCGATGACCGTCGATCCGGTTCTGGCGCGGCGCAACGGCCTCTTTGGCTTTTTTGCCGACCACGCGCCGGGCGAGTGGGTCGAGAGGCTCCTGACGCAGGCGCGTTTAAACGGCCTCAAATTGTCCGAGGACGAGTTTGCACCCACACCGAGTCAACTGTGGATGCGCACCGGGCACGTCTCGGGCCGCTTTTCAGCTCTTGCTCTCCCCTTAACCCCTTCAAATAAAACGAAATTTTCTCCGCCGCTTTTGGAGGTCGACAGCGCCGCCAAAACCCTCCGTTCGGCTAAGAATCTGGCCTCGGCCCTGGAGGCCATTGCCGGCTCCGTGTCGTTTAAAGGATTGGATTTATTGGAAATTTTGGCCGCGGGCGCCATGGAACTGGGCGGTCACACGCCCAAATGCGTCGTGCGTCTGACGCGTACCGGCCCCGAATGGGTGGTGCGCCACAGCTCGGTGCGTGAGCCGCAGCGCTCGGCTCTGTGGACGGCGGTCACAAGGGATCTGGCGCAGGCCTGTGGGATTGATGTCGTTGACGGGCGCCTCATCGGGCCGCGCCTTTACGTCGAGCGCCGTTTCGACCGCGCCGAGGATGGCACCCCTCATTTGTGTCTGTCGGCTGCCACGCTCGTGACGCGCACCACGACCACCCGGCGCCTGTTGCAGCCCACGCCCATGACGTACCTTGATATCGCCGACGTCATCAACTGCGCTGGCTGCGACCCCAAGCGGGACCTCAAGGAGCTCTTCGCTCGCCTGCTCTTTAATACGTTGACGCGTAACAACCGAGACCGGCTCGATCAGTTTTGGTTTACGCCCACGCCGCTCGGTTTCAAACTCCTGCCCATGTACCGGCCCTGTGCGCAGAGCGCCGCGGGCACCGGGTTGCTGTCCACCCCCATTCGGCCGGGCGTCATTCGCGCCGACCCCGAGGCGGCCCTATCGGTTGCCCGCTATTTTGGGCTCACCTCTCAGGCAGCCAAAGCCATGCGGTTAGAATTCATGCACGCGCTGGCGAACTGGAAAAAATCGGCCGACGAGTACGGCGCCGATCTTTTGGAAAAGCGCCAGATGGCCGCGGTGTTCGAAAGTTAAAGACGAGTATTTACCGAAGTAGTAACTCGGAAAATACTGAACGAATCAAAACGCAAGGATCCGCAATGGATATCAAAAAAGACAATGAGATGTACATGACGATTGCGCAGATTGCGGCCAACCGCAGCTACGCGCAGCGGCTCAAGGTGGGCTGCGTCATCGTCAAAAACAACTCGATCATCAGCTTCGGCTGGAATGGCATGCCCACGGGCTACGACAACTGCTGTGAGTGGGAGGTCGACGGCAAGCTCGTCACCCGCCCCGAGGTGCAGCATGCGGAACTGAACGCCATCAGCAAATTGGCCTACAACGGCTATTCGAGCCACGGCGCGAGCATCTACATCACGCATTCGCCCTGCATGCACTGCTCGCTGCTGATCCAAAAGTGCGGCATCGAGGCCGTCTACTACCATCAGATCTACCGGGACGACTCGGGGCTGAAGTTCCTGCGCGCCGCGGGGATTCACGTCGAGCAACTCTAAGGCTCGCCTTTGGCTCAAACGCAGAGGGACGGCACCCACACGGATTTTGTCCGCGCGGGGGCCGTCCCTTCTCTCTTATATATTAGAGGCGCTCAGCCCAGGCGCACCTTTTCCCAGATTTCCGCAATGCCCGGGTTGATCTCGGGCTTTTTGCGGTCCGTGTAGGCGGTGTGCAGAAGCTTTTCGGCCTTTTCGCTGTTGGGCTCTCCCAGGTACTCTTCGTAGAGGCGCACCACGTCGGGGTTGCGGTGGCTCTGGCGGATCGGACGGTTGGCGTCGATCTGGTAGATCGACAGGGTGCGGGCGTCGCGCTTATCCAAGTAATTGTTCTTGCTGCGCACGGTGCCGCCGCCGTCGACGCACCCGCCCGGGCAGGCCATCACTTCGATGAACTGGTAATCGCTCTTACCGTCGATGATTTCCTGCGCGATTTTCTCGACGTTCGCGAGGCCATGCACCACGGCCACCTTCACCTTGCCCTTTTCGCCCAGGTCCACCACACCTTCGCGGATCCAGTCCTGGCCGCGGGCCGGTTCATAGACGACGCGCCCGAGCTCCTTACTGGTGACCGAGTGGTAGACCGTGCGCACCGCCGCTTCCATCACGCCTCCCGTGACGCCGAAGATGGCGCCCGCGCCCGAGTTCTGGGCCATGAAGGGGCTGTCGAATTCGCTCTCCGTGAGGTGCGCCACATCCATGCCGTGGCGGCGCAGCATGCGGGCAAACTCGCGCACCGTCAGCACCAGATCGGTGTCGGGCAGTCCCGCCTTGGTGAGCTGATCGCGCGCGGCCTCGTCCTTTTTGGCCGTGCAGGGCATCAGGGAGATAAAGCGCAGATTCTTGGGGTCAATGCCGTGTTCGCGGGCAAACCAAGTTTTGGCCAGGGACCCGAAAATGCCCTGCGGCGAGCGGGTCGAGGAAAGGTTCGGAATCATTTCCGGGTGCACCTTTTCAACGAAATTGACCCAGCCCGGGCAGCAGCTCGTGATCATGGGGAGTTTTCCGCCTTCGGCGAGGCGATGCCGCAATTCCGTGCCCTCCTCCATGATCGTCACGTCGGCGGCCCAGTTGATGTCGCAGACAAAATCGGCGCCCAGCTGCTTGAGGGCCGTCACCACCCGCTTTTCAAGGTTGGCGCCCGGGGGCATCTGGAAGGCGTCGCCCAGCGTGACGCGCACGGCCGGGGCAAAGGCCACCACCGTCTTGATCTTGGGATCGCTGAACCACTCCAGGGCCGTGTCGGTCTGATCCTTTTCACTCAAGGCGCCCGTGGGGCACACGAGGGAACACTGTCCGCACTGCACGCACTTGGCGCTCTGACCCCAGTCGACGCCGCCGGCAATGCCCACGCCGCACTCGTTGCCGATTTCGTCCATCGTCAGGGCCGAGACGCCCTGAATCTGACGGCAGGTTTCCACGCACCGATAGCAGCGGATGCACTTGTTGGCGTCCATCACCAGGCCATGGGCCGTGGCGTCGAGCTTGCGCTTGGCCGTGAAGCGCCCGTTGCAGCCGTTGTGCTGCAGACCGACGTAGAGGGCCAGATCCTGCAGTTCGCAGTTGCCGTGACGCGAGCAGCTCGCGCAGTCCTGATCGTGGTCGGCGAAGATCCAGGCCACCTGCCAGCGCTGCATTTCGCGGATGCGGGCGGTGCGGGTCCGCACGCGCATGCCGTTGGTAAGCGGCGTCGTGCAGGCCGTGACGATCTGGCCGCTGCCGTGATCGTCCGTGGCTTCCACCAGGCACACGCGGCAGGTGCCCGGCGTGTGATCCAGGGGCAGATACGCGCACAGCGTCGGGATGAAGATCCCCAGGCGCTTGGCCGCCTGCAGGATCGTTTCGCCCTCTTGGAATTCAAAACTCTTGTCGTTGATCCAGGCTTTCATGTCATTTTCTCCGCCTTAGAACACCGAGCCGCCGGTGCGTTTGTTGTTGTAGTTGCCGGGAATCGGACGCGGGGTCACGACGGCGTAGATGCGGTAGCAACGCATGCAGCGCTGGGCTTCCTTGCGGACCTGCTCGTCGCTGAATGTGAGGTCGACTTCGCAGAAGTTGTTGCGGTGCGCCACATCCGTGTGCGGGGCCTTCTGCCGGGGCGCGGTGCGCACGGGGGTGACGGGTTCCACGTCTTCGAGAAGCTTGCAGTCGCGGATGATTTCACCCATGCGCGAGCGCGGGGTAAAGCCCACCGAGCCGCGCGAGAGGTATTCGTCGATGGAGTACGCGGCCTTTTCGCCCTGCGCCAGCCCCCCGATGAGGGTCGTGGGGCCGGTGGCGCAGTCGCCGCCCGCAAACACGCCCGGGCGGGTGGTGGCCAGGGCGGGCGTCACCGAAATCGTGCCCCAGCGGCTCAGCAGCACGCCGTCGGCTTCGGTAAAGACGTTGCGCTCGACCTTCTGACCGATGGCGGCAATGACCGTGGCGCACGGCAGGTCAAACTCGCTGCCCTCAACAGGGCGCACGCCGCGCCGGCCGCGCGCGTCCTTTTCGGTGAGCTCCATTTTCGTCAGGCGCACGCCCGTGACCTTTCCGTCCTCACCGTTGATCGCCACGGGGTTGGCGAGGAAATGAAATTCGACGCCCTCGTCGATGGCCGCATCAATCTCTTCCTGGTCAGCCGAGGCCTCGTTGCGGGTGCGGCGGTAGACGACGTGCACCTTGCCCGTGGCGATGCGTCGGGCCGAGCGGCAGCAGTCCATGGCCACGTTGCCGCAGCCCACGACCACCACATCGCCCTCCAAGACGGGGGTCTTGCCCTCGGAGAGCTCCGTTTCCACATTTAAGAGGAAATCGATGCCGTTTTGGTAACCGATGAGGGACTGGTCCTCCCCAGGCAGCCCCAGATAGGCGCCCTCGGCGCAGCCGATGCCGAGAAAGACCGCGGCGTAGCCGTCGTCAAAAAGGCTTGAGACCGAAAAGTCGCGCCCGAGGCGCTTGCCGTAATGCCAGATGCCGCCGAGCTCGCCGATGGCGTCCGTTTCCTGCTGCAGCAGCCCCTTGGGCAGCCGGTAGGGCGGAATGCCGCGCAGGGCCATGCCGCCCGCCTTGGTGTCCTTATCAAAGATTTCGACGGGATATCCCATGAGCAGCAGATGGTAGGCACAGTTCAGGCCCGCGGGACCGGCACCCACCACGGCCACGCGGCCCTTGCTGCCGTCGACCGTCGGACGCATGCCCTTAAAGAGTTCGTGAATGGGCACACCCGTGTTGTCGCTCACCCAGCGTTTGATGTCGCGGATGGCGATGGGCTTGTCTACTTCGTTGCGCCGGCAGGCCGCCTCGCACGGGCGCACGCACACGCGCCCGCAGGTGGCCACCAGCGGATAGTGATTCAAAAGAACACCGGCCGCCAATTCCGGGTGCCCGTCGCGCACATAGTCGATGTAGCGCGGCACGTTGACGTGCGAGGGGCAGGCTTCGATGCACTTGGCTGTGGTCGTGACGAATATGTCGCCGCGCATGGGCTTGGCGTCGGCAAAAAGAATGTGCTTGAAGTGCTTGAGTGCGCCCACAAAGGCCGCGGGGGCCGTGCGGCCAATGCCGCACAAACTCGTGTGCATCATCTGCTCGGCCGACTCTTCCATGTGCTTCCAGTCGACCGTCGCGCCGCGTCCCTCGACGAGGTCACGCAGCGCCAGTTCGATGAGGCGCGATCCGGTGCGGCAGGGCGTGCAACGCCCGCAGGAGGCCGCCGTCACCTTTTCGTAGTAGCGCAGAAGAACGCCCGCCAGGCTCACCGATTCGTCAAAGACGAGAAAGCCGGCGTTGCCGATGATCACGTCGATGGGGTTGCCGGGGTTAAAGCTCTGCAGGGCCTTGAGATCGAGTCCCTCCGGGGCGTCGGTGCCACCGTCGGTGTTGTCGTACTTGATCCCGTTCCATACGCCGTAGCGGATCATGCGTTTCTCCAAGTTGGGTGCGGGCCTCGTCTGGCCTGCGCCGTCAATCGGTGCAGTGTCGGTGCGGGCTCTTATTCGTGTGTCGGCCGGCTCTTTTCAAGCGTCCGGTCCGCTGGCCGCTTCCCGATCGGGGTCTGTCGGAGGCGGCGCCGCGGCTATTTTGCTGAAAAACCCCATAAGTCTTTCGGCGTATCCATTTTGACCGATTTATCGTCAAAAAGGCGCGGTTCGAACGATTATAGGCAAAGCCTTTTTTATAAGCAAATAGTTATTTGGATGACAATCTGATAGTGTTACGGTTATGAAAAGACCGCCACAAGGCGACCGTTGGTGGGCGGGTACTCTGCTGTGGCTACTGCCAGACGGGCTTGAGGGGCATGAGGCGCTCGCGTGCGGCCAGAACCTGCGGATCCTTTTCTCCTTCTTCGAGCTGACACACAAAGGCGTCGAACTCGTCCTTCGAGAGGAGCGTGTCGGCCCCGTCGCGCCGCTCGCCGGCCAAGCGCCCAATGGCCTGCGCCACGACGGCGTCTTCGGACGAGCCGCACTTCTTGGCCAGAGCCTTGAGCGTTGCGGCCGCTTCGTCCGTGAGCTCAATCGTTATGGTGGGCATGATTATCTCCTTTTTGTCGTATTTGTCTCAGCCCATTATGCGCCCTTGACCCCGCGCCTCTCTATCCCCGGCGCTGGGGGTTTTCCGCGCCATTTATCCAATGGCGTGCCGGGCAAGCCCATGACACAATGAAGGCATCCTCCTTTTCCGTTTGTGTTTCACCCATGCTCGAGTTGGTACTGATGCCGCGTCGCACCGGACTGCCCGGTCAGGCGCTGATGGATTTGGTCTGTCCCGAGGCGCGTGTGCGTGCCGCCACCTTCCTCAGTGAAAAGCGCCGCTCGGAGTTTTTATGGTCGCGGGTGCTTCTGGGCCGGCTTCTGGCCGACTATCCCCAGGCCGTTGTGATGGAACAGCCGCCCCGATCGCCGGCTCTCACCGGGGTTCCCTTTACCCAAACCTGCATCTCGCACACCCACACCTGGGTCGGCGTGGTTGTCTCGGACAAAACCGTCGGGATTGATCTCGAAGTCATGAACCCGACGCGCGTCTCGGAATCCCTTTTCACTCGTTTGTTCCCCAAGCGCCACTGGGACGCTTCGGGCAACACGGTGCTCGACTTTTACCGGTTCTTCGGCATGTACGAGGCCGCGGTCAAGATGAATGTGCCCTTTGTGTGCGAAAGCGACGTGCCCTATGTGGGCAAGAGCGCCGAGGCTCCCTGCCGCGTGCGCTTTTTCGGGGACGGCGAGACGCTGCTCACGCTCGTGTCGGCCGAGGACGAGCCTGTGACCCTTCGTTGCTTTGACGCGGACCCGCAGGGGCTGACGTTGACCGAGCGCCGCCAATCTCCCTTTGCGCCGCTTCCTGCGGCCTGCTGAGTCGATTCCACCTTAACCGCAAAACAAAACCGCTTCGAGAGCCTTCCCGAAGCGGTTCGTTTGCGGGGCGTGCGCTTACCCTCTTGCCTTTCCTTGCGCCTTTACAGAAATAGGCCGTAAAGCCCTCGCCTTCAGTCGAGGGATATAAGGCCATCGTGCGGCGCACGATAAGATGACGGCGAAACCTCGCCGACATTCAAAATTTCAGGCAATATAGGCAGACCATGAAACGGAGCCGTAAATTTTCATCAGGCGTTTTTCTTCAGCTAACACCGCCTGCACTGCGGGGCGCTTTTCTAACGCTTCCAATTGCTTAAACAGCCTATCAGCTTCGGCGTCGTCTTCCGCTTGGGTAATTCCTTTCTCGCGCCGTGCTTGCGTTGCCTCTTCGTCATAAATGCGATTTAGCGCATCGTTAACGTCTTTGTATTCCTGCCAATCCGGATTGTCTCGGAGTCGCCACAGTTCGCCCATAGCACGCCACAGGGCCAGCCCCTTCGTCGGGACCCGCGAGAAATCAGCGCCCTTCGTGAACCCCTCGACTTCCTGGACGGCGTGCTGAACCTCATGGATCAGCGTCATCCGGGCGCGATCCATCGTAATGTCTTCATCAAATGGGAGACGGATCAAATCTTCCTTTGGAGAGAAATAACCACCGACGTTCGGAGGCAGTTCTCCGAACTCAACCTTCAGCCCCTTGAGTCACGAGTAGGCTTTGAACAAATCCGGTGCATCAATCAAATCCGACAGAGCGACATTAAACGCCTTCGCCCCTACCTTTTGAACCGCGGCACGTTTCTCTTGGACAAGCGCGACCGCCCCGTCCTTCACAGTCAAGTCCGGGATTTCGTATCGCCATTCTCTATTCGCACCGCGCTCCCAACCAGTCGCCGCACGGATCTCTTCGGGAGTTTTACCGCCCAATTCCATTTGCTTCGCAACGGACACGAGGTTGGTACGTCTCCAATTTTCGTCCCCTTGATCCATGGCTTGAACGCCACGTTCGCCGATGATCTGATTGAATGACGTTGACTCAAAATACGCACCACCCTCAGCGCGGGACGCCTTGTCCACTTCGTCAAATAGTCCTTTGCGATCCTGTCGCCGGTAAGGTTTGCGGCCGCCGGCCAACTGCGATAAACTGATTACACGATCCGAGGGGGCGACTGGACTGCCGGAGAGGCGGATATTTGGCGCAGTAACGCCGCGGATGTCTGAAGGCTCGCCGTCCGTTCTGCTAACCGGCGGGTTTTCTATTTCATAGATCTGAATCCCCGCGATTTTGTGTGTCGCTAAGCGTTCTTGTTTTGGCGTAATGTAATCCCGCACCGCAAGCTGTACGCGGTACAAGTTGCCGTCAATCTCTACCGGGGTAGCAAAGGTGTGGATACCCTGAACGTGCTGATTATGATGCTCCAGATCGGGTGTACTTTCAAGGAGTCGCGCCTTAGCAACAACCTCATCAAACACCGGCGCAATCGCTCGAAAAACTCTTTCGTCGAAGCTGTAGTTCCCGCCGATAGACTTCTTCAAGTCACTCCTGCTAGCCGTTAGGACGAATCCTGTTTCCTCGTTTTTCAGTCCTTTTGTCGGTAAGCAGCCTATCGCTTAGTTTTCAGGCCAACTCCTACGCAAACGGGCACCAAGCGGCACCCGTTTCCATATCCGGTCGAGGGGGTGATGACCGTCCGGCCTGTGCGGCCGCGTAGTTTTGCGGCAGCCAAGGCGTATAGTCAAATCCTTCCGAGTCCTGCGGCGTAAAGTCCAGCTGCTTGTCCAGCGGCAGTCCCAGCCAGGCGCGTCGCTCCAGGGCTCTGTCGTAGGCGTACGAGTACCTGGCCTTACCGTAGTCGGTCAGCCATTGCACCGGGTCGGCGATGCCGCAGGCATCGGCCGTCCCAAACAGAGTCAGATACCCGTACAGCGCCCGGGTGTGCTCCCGAGACTGCTTAAAGGGCGTCACGGCACGCAGCACCGCAATCGGGCGGGCTGACGCTCCGGGGCGCAACGTCAAACAGAAGTCAGGCTTGAATCGGTCGATTCTGAGGACGGGCTTTTTTGCTCTGCGGCAGGCCATTGAATGGCAGCAGTTCAAAAACGGCGGCTTTGTGGTTGCCGTTGAGCCGGCCTATACAAGCCGCGAGTGTCCGGCGTGCGGCTGTACGGACAAGAAAAACCGTCCGCGGCAGGCGCTGTTTCAGTGTATTTGTTGCGGCTATGAAAACAATGCCGACATCGTCGGCGCGATCAACGTGAGGAGGAAGGGCCGGACAGGCCCGAGCGCACACGATCAAAAGCGCATCGCTCGTGAAGTGAGTTCCCAAGGCCTCGTGCCTTTTGCACGAAGCTGCGGAGCCAATAGCGAGAACCCGCCTGAGCGTTGCCCAGGCAACTCCGCAGGAATCCCCTGATTTCAATCAGGGGAGGATGTCAATTGCGGCGCTTCTTGCCGAGGTCGGCCTCTTCGATGCGGCCGTTCTTAAAGGCCATTTCGCGCCAGAACTTGCGCGCGAAGATCAGGATCCCGTACACGGCCATGGCGATGCCAAGGCCCAGAAGAACGCTCGTCAAAAACGACTTCTGGTAGAAGATCACCGAGGTGACCATGCCGACCACCACCGCGACGGCTTCGGGCCAGCCCATGCCGGTCTTGCGCTTGTCGATGCCAAAGTCCGCGTCCGAGAGCTCATCGAGGGAAATGACGCGCGTGCCCGGCGCGGGATCTTCGCAGACCTCGCCGTGTTGCTCGGGCAGCTTCATGCCGCGCTGCGAATAGATGCGCTGCATGGCCGCAAATTCGCTTTCGGTCATGGGCTCGAGAATGCGGGCGCGCAGTGCGTCGTTGGTGAGCTGATTGAATTGGCCGGCGGCGGTGCGCACGGCACGTTTGGTCGAAGGAGCCATGGTGATCTGTTGAAAGTCTTGTGGGGTGACGTTTGAAGGCGGATTCTATCAGGCGCGGGCCTCAAGCAAAACGACGGCCTGAGTGCTCACCCCCTCTTCGCGCCCCTCAAAGCCAAGCTTTTCGTTGGTCTTGGGCTTGACGGACACGGCGCCCTCTTCGAGTTCGAGGAGCTGTTCGATACGCCGCTGCATGGCGGGCACATGCGGGTTGAGCTTGGGTTTTTGCGCCACCACGACCGAGTCGACGTTGACGACGCGCCAGCCCGCGGCCTTGACGGCCTCGTAAGCGTGGGAGAGCAGCACGGCACTGTCGGCGCCCTTAAAGCACGGATCGGTGTCGGGGAAAAAGGTGCCGATGTTGCCCAGGCGCGCGGCGCCCAATATGGCGTCCGTGATCGCGTGCAGCAGCGCGTCGGCGTCGCTGTGGCCGTCAAGGCCCAGGCTGTGGGGAATGTGTACCCCGCCCAGAATGAAGGGACGATTTTCAACGAGACGGTGTGAGTCGTAACCGATGCCGATGCGGATTTTCATGGCGGAATTCAATACGAGGTTGGCGTAATCGACGTCGGCCGGGCGCGTGAGCTTGACGTTGCGCGCGTCGGACTCGACGGCCAGAACGGTAAAGCCGGCCTGCCGCATGGCGCCCGACTCGTCGGTGGCCGAGGCGTTGCCCGACAGAGCCGCCTTCAACGAGGCGTATTCAAAGCACTGCGGCGTGGCGATGCGCAGCAGATTGTCGCGCGAGACGTCTTTGACGAGCATGCCCTTGTCGTCCGTGCGCTTGACCGTGTCCCAGACGGGCACGGCCAGCACGGCGCCGGCAGCCGTGCCTTCCTTTAACACCCGTACGGTTTCGCCGATGAGGTGCGAGACGTCCGCGGTGCTCACGAGGGGCCGGGCCGCGTCGTGCACAAGCACGAGGTCGGTGTCGGCAATGGTGTCTGAAAGGGCTTGCAGGGTTTGAAACACCGTCAGGGCGCGCGAGGCGCCGCCCGTTTTAAGCACGGTGGCCGAGAGATTCAGCGTCTCGGCCGTCGTGTCCCCGGGGCTGACGCCCACAAAGACGGCGTCGAGTTCGGGCACGGACGAGAGAGCGCGGACCGTGGTTTCTAAAACCGTGGCGCCGTTGGCCAGGGTCAGATACTGCTTGGGAAGGTCGCCTCCCATACGCGAGCCGCTCCCGGCGGCGGGAACAACGGCAAAAACACGGCGCTGGGCAAAGGACATGACGGCAGAAAAGGTAAAACGTAAGGCACGGACATTCTAGCCGAGCCGCCCGCAGACATAAGAAAATCCCGCCGATCGCGGGAACCGACGGGATGGGCGTGCCTTAATTCGGACGCTCCGGATGAGCGAGCCGATTAGAAGCGGTGGCGCATGCCGACCACGGCCTGGGTGGTCTTCTCGTCCACTTCCTTGACGTTGTCGACTTCGCCTTTGACTTGGCGGTAGGCCAGGCCCGTGTACAGCGTCGTGCGCTTGGACAGGCTGTAGTCGGTCGCCAGCAGGACATTGAGGTTGCGCATGTCGCCGTCGCCGGCGATCTCGTTGTAGTCGAGCTTGCCCCAGTAGGCGGCGGCATAGAGGCGGCCCCAGCTCACGGGTACCTGTGTGCCCAGGTGAAAGTTCCAGCCGTCGGCGTCACGCGGGAGCGCGCTCGTCCAGATGCTCTTGGTGTAGGCGGTGCGGGCGCCCTTGACGTACTGGGCGTAGGCCGACACGCGTATGAACCCGAAGTCGTAGCTGCCGCCCAGCGACAGATTGCGGTTGTCGCCCACGTTGGCCGCGGGGGTGCTTTCGTGCTTGAACATCGTCGTGTCATAGATCACGACGGCCTGCAGCGGCCCGTTGGCGTAAGTCAGACCCGCGGTGGCGTAGCGGTTGTTGGAGCGCTCGTTGGGCAGCGCATCGTCGTCGCCGCTTTTGGTGTTGTTGGCAAAGGAGTACTGCGCGTAGCCCGTAAAGCCGGCGGCCGTCGGGCTCTTATACGTGACGAGGTTGTCGTAGCGCTCGGCGCTGCCTTGGTAGTTATAGAGGTTAAAGATTTCGCTCCAGCCGCCCGGCAGCGCGTCGGCGTAGGTGCCGAACACTTCCATCGAGCCCGAAGCGGACACAAGAGAGCCGGCGCGCCCGAAGGCGAGCATGCCGTAGGGCGTGTGCAGCTTCAAGCTCGATTCGCGGCCGAACATGCGGCCGCTCTGCCCGAGCACGCCCGTGTCGACGGAAAAGCCGTTTTCCAAAATAAACGAGACGGCGTAGCCGTTGCCCAGCTCTTCGGTGCCCTTAAAGCCGATGCGTGAGCCCGAGGAAAAGCCGCTCATCATCTGAAACGATTCATCGGTGCCCGTCGTGAGCGTGTCGGTGTTGGTGTAGACAAAGCCCGTGTCGACGACGCCGTAGAGCGTGATATCGGCGGCGCCGGCGGCGGCGCTCACGAGGGCGGCGGCAACGGCCGCGGCTGTTTTTTTCATGGTGATAATCCTTTGGTTTGGAGGGATCGAAGCATTCGCCTGCTCTTGGGGCGAAACGATTCATAATCATACGAATTAAAAAGACGTATGACAATAGGTCATCCGTCGCAATCGCTTTCCCTCACCGCCCATGAAAAATCCCGTCGATCCGAAGACCGACGGGATGGCGTTTCAAATCAAAGAGCCGTCAGACGGCGCGTTGATCAGAAAGCGTGACGCAGACCGACGATGACCTGGGTGGTCTTGTCGTTGACGTAATCCTTGACGTCGGAGTCGGCCTTGACCTGACGGTAGGCGATGCCCGAGTACAGGCTGGTGCGCTTGGAGAAGTCGTATTCGGTGCCGAGCAGGATGTTGAAGTTCTGGATATCGACGTCTTGAGCGGTATCGTTCACTTCGAGCGCGCCGTAGTAGGCGGCCACGTACACACGCCCCCAGGACAGCGGCACCTGGGTGCCCAGGCCGAAGTTGTAGCCGTCGGCGTCACCGTAGAACGGCCTGCCGGCCGCGATGCCGGCCTCGCTCAGATCAAAGCCCCAAATGTCCTTGCCGTAGGCGCTACGGGCGCCCTTGACGTACTGGCCGTAAGCCGACACGCGCATGAAGCCGAAGTCGTAGCTACCGCCGACCGTGATGTTGCGGTTGTCGCCGACGTCGAGCGATTTGTCGAGAGTGTCGTTATGCGGACCGTAATGTTTGAACATCGTCGTGTCGTAGATCACGACGGCGTTGACGGGGCCGTTGGCGTAGGTCAGACCGAAGGCGGTGTAGCGGTTGGTTTTGCGCATGTTGTCCACGTTATCCGAGTCGCCGTTCTTGGTGTCGTTGGCGAACGAGTACTGAGCGTAACCGGTAAAGCCCGCAGCCGTCGGGGTCTGGTAGGTCACCATGTTGTCAAGACGCATGCCGTTGCCCTGGTAGTTGGCCACGTTGAAGATGCCGTCCCAGCCGCCGGGAAGCGCATCGGCGTAGGTGCCGAAGATTTCGAGCGAGCTCGCGCCCGACAGCAGCGTGCCGGCGCGGCCGAACGAGAGCGTGCCGTAGGGGCTGTGCACCTTCAGGTTGGCTTCACGGCCGAACATGCGGCCGCTCTGGCCGAGCACGCCCGTGTCGGAGGCAAAGCCGTTTTCGAGGATGAAGGACACAGAGTAGCCGTTGCCCAGATCTTCCGTGCCCTTGAGGCCGAAGCGGGAGCCGGCCGTGTAGCCGTTGATCATTTCGAACGTGTTGGTGGTGCCGTCAAGGAGGGTGTCCTTGTTGGTGTAGCCGAAGCCGGTATCGACGACACCGTAGAGGTTGAAGTTGGCGGCGCTGGCAGCGGTCGCGGTCAGAGCGGCGGCCACGGCGATGGCGATTTTCTTCATGAGGAAGGTTCTCCGAGGATTGTTGTTGTTTCAAAAGGAATCTGTCCGAGGGACAGTGAGTTCGATCTTAAGCACGGGTCGGCGGCGGGAGCAAAGAAAATACAAACGATAAGGGCTTTTCTGAGCGCTTTGTTGCAAAACACCGACACAAATAAGGCGTTTCTCTCAAAGCAAAAGGAGCGTTGAACCATTGCGGGATTGGTCTAACCGGGACGCCTCCTCTTCCCTTCTCGGGAAAAAAAATCCCGCCGATCGCAAAGACCGACGGGATCCGAGTTCCGATTAACTGACTACGAGAGCGTCAATTAGAAGATGTGGCGCATACCGGCGACGAACTGGGTGGCCTTTTTGTCTTCCATCGTGCCGCTGGTCGTGTAGGCCTTGACCTGGTGGTAGGCCAGACCCGAGTACAGCATCGTGCGCTTGGAGAGGTCATACTCGTGGGCCAGCAGGAAATTCATGTTTTCGATTTCGCCGTTCACGGACGGGACGTTGCCGTCAAGCTTGCCGTAGTAGCCCGCGACATACACGCGATTGTTGCCGAACGGGAACTGCGCGCCGAGGTGGTAGTTGTAGCCGTCGGCGTCGTTGTTCTTGTTGACCGTAGCACCGGACGGGTCGTAGTTCCACATACCGAAGCCGTAGGCCGAGCGAACGCCTTCGGTCTTCTGCACGTAGCCCGACACCTTCATGAAGCCGAAGTCGTAGCTGCCGCCGACCGTGATGTTGCGGTTGTCGCCGACGTTGAGCGAGTCGTCGGCGGGATTGGTGACAGTCGGACCGTAGTGTTTGAACATGACGGTGTCGTAGGCCACGATGGCCTTCACGGGGCCGTTGACGTAGGTCAGAGCCAGAGCAACGTAGCGGTTGGTGTCGCGCATGTTGTCCACGGCGTCGTTGTCCCCGCCCTTGACGGTGTCATTGGCAAAGGAGTACTGGGCGTACCCCGTGAAACCGGCGGCCGTCGGGGTCTGGTAGGTCACCATGTTGTCGTAACGCCGGGCGTTGCCCTGGTAGTTGAGCACGTTGAACTGACCGTCCCAGCCGCCGGGCAGCGTGTCGGCGATGCCGCCGAAGACGTCGAGGGATCCGGCCCCGGACATGATCGTGCCGGCGCGGCCGAACGAGAGCGTGCCGTACGGGCTGTGCAGCTTAAGGAGCGCTTCACGGCCGAACATGCGGCCGTCCTGACCGAGTTCGCCGGAATCGGAAGCAAAGCCGTTTTCCAGGACGAAGGAGACGGCGTAACCGTTGCCCAGATCTTCGGTGCCCTTCAGGCCGAAGCGCGAGCCGCTGTTGTAGCCGTTGATCATTTCAAACGTTTCGGTCGTACCGGTGCGGTCGTCCAGGTTGGTGTAGCCCAGGCCGAGGTCCACGACACCGTAGATTTCAACATTGGCAGCGGCGGCTGCGGAGCCGACCATGGCGGCGGCCACGGCGATGGCGATCTTTTTCATTCTTTCTCTCCCTATGAATGAAAATTGTTTAGCGTGAGGGCTGCGCGAAGCGGCAACGTGGTTCTGATACTACGCAGGGGAAAATGTCGAAAGCAAGAAAGCGAACCTATCCAAAAGAGGTACCGTTGCAAAATACCCACAACTAAGTACAAACGCTCAAACCATTGATTTCATTATGGAGATTAGGGGCTTGTTGTAAAAATCCTTTGCCGCGGTTACACAAAAAACCTCCCGATTGCAGAACAACCGGGAGGCTTTGAGGGGATGTCGGGGAGTCGACTGTAACAGTCGCCTCCCCTTCTGAACTGACACTCAGTGGCCGCAGCAGTGACCGTGGCCGCCGTGACCGTGCCCATGCCCGTGGCAGTAGCCTTCGTGCTTGGGTTCGTCTTTTTCGCAGCAACAGCCGTCCTTGGCTTCGTCGTGGCCGTGGCAGCAGCACTCATCCTTGCCTTCCTCTTCATGGCAGCCGCACCCGCAGCCGCCGTGACCGTGGCCGTGGCCGTGACCGGCCGTGGCCGCCTCGAGGTTGTTGGTGAGTCTGCCGGCAATCAGACAGCGCACGGCCTCGTCTGCCGGGCCTTCGTTGCCCGCGTACAGGGTGATGCCCGCCTGCGCCAGGGCCGAGACGGCGCCGCCGCCCAGACCGCCGCAGATCACGGTGTCCACACCGTTTTTGACGAGCAGGTTGACCATGGCGCCGTGGCCGTGGCCGCCGGCGGGAACGAGTTCGGAGGCGGCGATGCCGTCCTGATCGACCGTGTAGACCTTAAAGGCCGGCGCCATGCCGAAGTGAGCGAAGATGTTGTCGTTTTTAAAGGGAACGGCGACTTTCATGGGAAAAACTCCTTGTTGTCCGAATGGGGCGGACCGCGCCGGGCTGCGGCGCGGGCAGCGCCCCGCACAGCCGCAGCAGTCCGATTCCTGACAGACTCGGTAATTGCCGCCGTCAATGACCAGACGCTTGCCGTTGATGAGCGCGTCGGCGATCTTAAAGCGGGCCTTTTCGTAGATTTCCGTCACCGTGGTGCGGGAAATCTGCATTTGGCGCGCGCACTGATCGTGGGTGCGCTTTTTCAAATCAATGAGCCGCACGCATTCGTACTCCTCCACGAGAAGCACGACGGGATCGGCTACGCAGCACTTGTCCGGGGCAAAACCTCGGATATCGGGTTCGCAGCAAACGCGGCGGCAGCGGCTTGGTCTGGGCATGGTGGTCCGGTCGTTGTGAAACGGTAATTTCCGACTAATGTCGGAAACGATTATAGCGCTTGAGTTTTGCTCTGCAACTTACTTTTGCGCAAAGCCCTTGCTTTGCAGGTACTCGAGCATGAAGGTGCGGCGCTCGCGCTTGAGAACCGGTTCAATGCCCCGCGTCCACGAGTCCTTGCGCGGGCTGCGGGTGCGGGAGGCAAAGTACTCCTCGGTCACCTTCTCGTAATCGGCAAGCGCTTCCCGGGAGGCTTCTTGATAGCCGTTTTCCATCACGGTGACTTCAAGCGGCAGACGGGGCTTGCGCTCGTTTTTGTAGGCCGGGTGCCCGAACGTCAGGCCCAGCACCGGATAGACGTGCTCGGGGAGCTTTAAAAGCTTGTCCACATCGGCGATGTGGTTGCGCAGTCCCCCAATAAAGCAACCGCCAAGCCCGAGGGCTTCCAGGGCGAGCATGGCGTTTTGCACCACCACGCCCACGTCGAGGGTCCCGGTGACGAGCTGCTCGGTCCAGCCCAGGTCCGCATCGGCGCAAAGCGTCGCATCGCGGTGGTAGTCGGCGCAAAAGACCCATAGTTCCGGCGCCGAGAGCACGTGCGGCTGGTTGCCGCTGGCTTCATACAAGGCTTTTCGCAGGGCCGGGTCCGTGACGCGGATCACGGTCACAAGCTGCAAAAAGCAGCTGCTTGAGGCGGCAAAGGCCGCTTCCAGAATTTGGCGACGGTCTTCGGCCGAGACGGGCTCGGGGGTGTACTCGCGCACCGAGGTGTGGCCGCGTAAGAGAGCAATGACGGGGCAATTCGACATGGCTTAATTCTTTGCTTCGTTCCAAGAGGCCTCGAGGGCCTTGATTTCACGGTTGAGCGCTTCGTTGACGGGCACGTCGATTCCAAGCTCCCTGGCCTTTTCAATGAGAGCCCCCGAGAAGAAGTCCACTTCCGTGGCGCGGTGCGCCAGGGTGTCCTGACGCAGGCTCGGCATGCCCTGCGGGTCGAGGGTGTCGCCGAGGCGCACGTAATCGTCCAAATCCTTTTGCGTGACGCCCACGCCCAGAGCCTCGGCCACGGTCACGACTTCACGCATGGCCGCGATGTAGCGCTCGCGCACGGGGCCGGCCTTTTGAATGTCGGCAAAGGTGCCCTCGGCGACGGCCACCGTCTGGTTGACGCCGATGTTGAACATCCACTTGCACCACAGGCGCCGCTCGATGTCGTCCTCGTGCTCGTAGATGACGCCGGCGCGGTCAAAGAAAAGCTCGACGGCGTTAAGCTGCGGCTCGCGGTCGGCGTGCCGGTCGGGAACGCCCACAAATAGAACGCCCGCGTTGCGGCTTGTGACCGTTGTGCCCACACGCGTGGCGGTCATGCCCTGCGCCACGCAGTAGAGAACCTTGGCTTCGGGGAAGGCCTTTTCGAGAATCGTCTCACTGCTGATGCCGTTTAAGAGCGACAGGATGATCGTCTCGGGCCCCACGAGCGGACGCACTTCATCAATGGCTTGCGCCAGAGCCGTGCCCTTGACGCCAAAGATGAGGAATTCGGCTTTGCCCGTGTATTCGTGCGGCTGCTTAAAGACAAAGGGACAGGGCTCGCCGTTAAAGACGGGCGGCCGGGCCGCGTAGCGCTCCTTGCGCTCCTTGTCGACAATGAACGTGACCGATCCCGGGCCGAGGGCTTTGGCGATCGTCTGGCCGTAGAGGATGCCCAAGGCACCCATGCCGATGAAGACGGCCGTATTGATTTTCAGCATAAGGCTCCCTATTGATTTTTTTCTTGCGGCGGCCCCGCTGCCCGGGCCGCTCCGATCCGTGAGTCATAGTTTGGCGTGCGCCCGCGCGGCTCGTCAAGCCCCCTTCCCTCTCCTTTTCCCCAAGGTTAGGCCGAGAGCATTAGACTTGATGCTCCATTGGAGCGCTTCCCGGGCCGGCAGCTTTCCCGCTTTCGCGGCCGGCTTTTATCGATAAGCGCTCCGTAACCCAACCATCCCGGCGCAGAACCGGGAGTGAAGGAATCACCGATGCTCGAAAGTTTTCTCAAGGACTTGTCCGAACTCGTCAACATGGACTGCGGCAGCGCCAATGTGGCCGGCGTCACCGCGGCGGCCGAGATTATGAAGCGCCATTACGAGTCGATCGGCTTTAAGGCCGAGCTCGTCGACCTGGGTCCGACGGCGGGCAAGGGGCTTTTTGCCACCAACAAGCCGGGCGCGACTTCCTACGATATCCTTTTTAATGCACACCTCGATACCGTCTTTCCCGACGGCACGGCCGCCGAGCGTCCCTTCAAGTATGAAAACGGCCGCGTGACGGGCCCGGGCTGCGCCGACTGCAAAAGCGGCGTGCTGGCGATCTACTACGCTCTGAAAAACGCCCGCCCCGAAGATCTGGACCGTTTGGCCATCGCCGTGTGCCACAACCCCGACGAGGAAGTCAGTTCCGTGGCCTCCGACGGCTGGCTTGCGGACGTGGCGCGCAAATGCAAACGCGCCGTCGTCTGCGAGGCGGGGCGCCCCTCGGGCGCGGCCGTGCGCTCTCGTAAGGGCCGCTCGGTGTGGAACATCACCGTGCACGGCGTCTCGGCCCACGCGGGCAACAATCCGCAGGACGGCCGCTCGGCGGTGCTGGCGGCCGCGCACCTCACGATTGCCCTCTGGGCCCTGCAGGACCTTGAGGGCAAGGGCACGAGCGTGAACGTCGGTGTGGTGCACGGCGGCACGGTGTGCAACACGGTGCCCGACACGTGCACGCTGCAGGTTGACACGCGTTATTGGAAGGACGAGGACTGTAAGGCCGTCGACGAGGGCATTCAAGCGCTTTGCGCCAAGAGCTGGGGCGACGGTATCACCGTGGAGGCCAAGCAGGGTTCCACGTCCCCGGCCATGCCCTTTACCCCGGCCACGGCCGAACTCGTCGAGCTCGTCAACCGCGCCGCGCGTGAGGAGGGGTATGAAGCCACGTGGGTGGACGCGGGCGGCGGGTCGGACGCCAACCGCATCGCGCAGATCGGCACGCCCGTCGTTGACGGCGTGGGACCTGCGGGCGGCGGCTTTCACTCGGCCCGTGAATACCTGATGGTCGAGACGATCGAAAACCGCGTGCGCATGCTCTCGCGTTTGCTGCGCTACATCTGAGCCGGCTGATCGCCTGACCAAAGAAGACGCGGGGCCTTCCGTTGGGAGTGCCCCGCGTTTGACTGCGCCGTTTTGTCGGCCCTGCCCCTTACGTAAGCTCGAGCTCGCCGTCCTTGGCCTTTCGCATCTCGATGAGCTTTTTGATGGGCCCGAAGGTTTTGCGGTGCACGGGCAAGGGGCCGTACTTTTCGATGGCCGCCAGGTGCTCGGCCGTGCCGTAGCCCTTGTGCTTGGCAAAGCCGTATTCGGGGTACTGACGGTCCAGGTCCGTGAGCCAGTGATCGCGCGTGGTTTTGGCGATGATCGAGGCGGCCGAGATCGCCGCCACCTTGTCGTCGCCGCCCACGATGGCGTTGACGGCAATGTCGATGTGCGGCACGCGGTTGCCGTCGACGAGCACGAGGTTGGGGCGCACCGTCAAACCGGCCACCGCCCGCTTCATCGCCAGCATCGTGGCCTGCAGGATGTTGAGCTCATCGATTTCCTCAACGGTGGCGTGCGCCACGGACCAGTCCAGGGCCCTCTCCTTGATGAGGGGCGCAAGGCGCTCGCGTTGCTCTTCGGTGAGCTTTTTGCTGTCCCGAAGGCCCTCGATGGGGCGCATCGGATCGAGAATGACGGCGGCGGCCACGACGGGGCCGGCCAGCGGCCCGCGCCCTGCCTCGTCCACCCCGGCAATCAGATCGGCGCTGTCTTCGAGCATGACGTCGTTGAACAGATCGTTCATGCGCTTTTTGGTTTCTCGGCGGCCCATGGTGTTGTTCCGTTGAAAATACGTTCGCCCCGCGCCTCAGGCCTTCTTTGTATCGGCCTGCGCCTCGGTTTCGGGCATGGCCAGCGTCAGCAGCGGCTTGTCGGGCACCCACACCAGGCGCACACGGTTGGGCGTCAGGATCGGATCGGCCAGGCTCCGCACCTCGGCCCCGAGGCCGGCGGCATAAATGAGCCGGTCGTTGAGCCAGACGAGCGGCAGTTTGCCACGCTCAAAAGCGGGCACGCCCGCGGCCTGGAAAAGATGCTTGAGGTTGCGCGAGGGCCTCAGACGGTAAAGCTTGATCTTTTCGCCGCCCTTGCGCGAGCGCAGCTCGAGTTTGCCCTCTTTCAAGAGATTGGCGTCAAAACCGGGTTCGTCGCCCCGGCAGCTTTCAAATCGCAGCACGCCGCCCCAGGCCGGAACGGAGACCGCCACCGCGCCCGTCCATTTGAGGGCAATGAGCAGGTCGGCTCCGCGCGGGGCGCTGACGGGATCGACGAGCACCAGGTCCACGCCCCAGCGGCGCAGTTCCTTGCCGCCGATGCGAAAACTCATCTTGGTGTCGGCGTGCGTCTGGCGCAGCTGGCGCAGAATTTCCGTGAGCTTGGCGTGCGAGGGCGAGCGAACGCCGTTCGTCGCCAGCCACGTGCGCAGGCAGTTGGCCTGACGCTCAAACCCTAAGGCGAGCAATTTGGCGATGTTGAGCCCCTCGCCCGTTTCGGTCTTGCCTCCGGCGCAGCGGCGGCAGTCGTCTTCGCCGAGGTCGCCGAGAATGTCGGCCGACTGCGCGACGAGATTAATCGAGCGGGCGGCGGCCGTGCGCCAGCCCGGACGGGCGGCATCCAGGGGCGGGAGGATTTCGTTGCGGATGAGGTTGCGCAGAAAACGCGTGTCGGCGTTGCTGTCGTCCTCGACCCACTTGAGTTTGGCGCGTTTGACGAAGGTGAGGATCTCGGCGCTTGAGACCGTCAGCCACGGGCGCGCGAGCACGAGGCTCGTGTCGGCTCCGGCGTTTTCAAGCATGCGCACGGGACTTAGGGCGGTCAGGCCCTCGGGCCCGGCGCCGCGGATCCACTGAATCAGGAACGTCTCAATGTGATCGTCCAAGTGATGCGCCGTAAAGATCGCGTCGGCGTTCATTTCCTGCGCGACCTTCATGAGGGCCTTGTAGCGGGCCTGTCGGGCGGCCGCCTCCGGGCCGCAGGCGGCGTGCGGCGGCACATAGACGCGCTCGACGCGCAGCCGGATGCCCCAGCGGGCGCACTGCTCGGTGGCGTGGCTCACCCATTCGTCGGCCTTGGGGTTGAGGCCATGGTGCACGTGCACGGCCGTCACCGACTCAATCAGATGCTTGTAGTCGGTTTTTTTCAGGCGCACGAGCATCTCCACGAGGGCCGTCGAATCCTTGCCGCCCGAATAGGCGGCGATGATGCGCACGGGGTTGACCGGCGTGAGGCTGAAGGCCTGCTCCGATCCCCCGGGCTTGCGCTCGGCGATCGCTTCGATCGTCTGCGCAAGCAGTGCGTTGAGTTTGCCGGCGGCCGACGGGGCGCGTTTCTTGGGTTGAGCCATGGCGGTGAACGGTTAGGCGGCGTCCTTATCGGAGGCGGCGGGTGCGGCCTCCTCGGCTGCCTTCGGCGCGTCCGCGGGCTTTTTTGCCGTGCGGCGGCGCACCGGCTTTTTGACGGGGGCGGCCGTCTCGGGCACCGGGGCCTCTTCGCCCTCCACTGCCTCCTGCGTCACGCTCTGCGCGGCGGCACTCTTGGAGTCGGCCTTGGCGGGAGCCCGGGCGGCACTGCGGCCGCGCAGGGCGCAGGAGCGCTTCTGCTTGCTGTCGGTCTCTTGCGTGGCCTGCGGCTTTTCTTCGGCGGCTTTTTGCTCGGCCTCTTTTTCGGCGCTCGCGCACTTTTGGCACAGCAGCGAATAGGCGCTTTCGCACGTTTCCTCAAAGCGGCCGTAGTTCATCAGGCGCCCGAGACGGCGCTCGACGAGCGCGTCGGCGTCCATCGTCAGGAACGCCTTGAGTTGATCCACCAGGGCCTTTCGCAGGGTACTGGCCATGAGCTTGGGGTCGCGGTGCGCGCCGCCCAAGGGTTCGCTGATCACCTTATCGACAAGGTCGAGCTCGAGCAGGCGGTCACTCGTGAGGGCCAGAGCCTGCGCCGCTTCGGGCGCCTTGTCGGCGCTCTTCCACAAAATGGAGGCGCAGCCTTCGGGGCTGATCACCGAGTACGTGGCGTACTGCAGCATCAGCAGGGCGTCACACACGGCGATGGCCAGCGCGCCGCCCGAGCCGCCCTCACCGATGATGGTGCTGATGACGGGCACGCGCAGTTTGGCCAGTTCATAAATGTTGCGCCCGATCGCTTCGGACTGGTTGCGCTCCTCGGCGTCGATGCCGGGGTACGCCCCGGGGGTGTCCACGAAGGTAAAGACGGGAAGCGAGAACTTTTCGGCCAGTTTCATCAGGCGCAGGGCCTTGCGGTAGCCCTCGGGCTTGGTCATGCCGAAGTTGCGGCGGGTGCGCTCACGCGTGTCGCGCCCCTTCTGGTGCCCGATCACCATGACGGCGTGCTCGCCCAAGCGCGCCAGGCCCCCGACGATGCTCTGATCGTCGGCAAAGGTGCGGTCGCCGTGCAGCTCGTGAAAGTCTTCGAAAATCGCTTCGATGTAGTCGAGCGTATAGGGACGGTTGGGATGGCGGGCCACCAGAGCCGTCTGCCAGGGCGTGAGCTTGCCGTAGACCTTGGCGGTCTGGGTGCGCAGCTTGCGTTTGAGCGAGGCGATTTCCTCGTTCTGGCTCACGCCGCTTTCGAGCTCCTTGTTTTCGAGCTCTTCGATCTTGGTGTAGATCTCGCCGAGATCCTTTTCAAAATCCAGAAATACTGCTTTGGCCATTTTTTAAATCTGTTCCTGACGGCAAAACGAAGGCGTTCTGCCCTTTACTCTAATACTGTACGGGAGCGCCGCTGCGCTCGTTCCACAAAAGCCAACCGGCGGCCGTGCGCCAGGGCGCAAATCGGTTCCCGATGTCCATCGTCAGGCCCTTGGCCGCCACGGCGCTTCGCAGTCCATAGTCCGAGGCCGCCCACACGTCGGGACGGTTGAGCCCGAAGATGAGCACCATGTCCGCGGTCCAGGGGCCGATGCCTTTGAGAGCCGTGAGCCGCGCACGCACCGCGGTATCGGTCAGGGGAGCGAGCGCTTCACGCGTCAGCGGCCCCAGCAAGTACCCTTGCGCGAGCGAAGAGATCGCCTGCGCCTTGGCGGCCGAGAGCCCCAGGTCGGCAAGCTCCTGAATCGAGGCCGAGGCGAGCACCGCGGCCGGCGCGTCCTCGCCCGCGAAGGCCAACACCTTTCGGGCGGTCTTTTCGGCGGCGGCCGTACTCACCTGCTGCCCGCACACGGCGCGCACGTAGGTGGCCAAAAGATCCGCGTTGGCTTCAAGGCCCCTCTCGCGTGCCTGCGCGCAAAGAGGCGCCAGCAGAGGATCTCGTGCGAGAGCCTCGAGCGCCACGTTCCACCAGGCCACCCGTGCCATGGCTCGGCCGCCCCTTGCGAGCCTTACTGGCGGCGCCAGCTCGAGCCTGCGGGCGAATCCTCGATGACGATCCCGAGGTCGGCCAATTCCTTGCGGATGGCGTCGGCCTTGGCAAAGTCACGCGCCTTCTTGGCGGCCGCTCGTTCGGCCACCTTGGCGTCGATGGCGGCCTCGTCGAGCCCCGTGACGGCGCCCTTGAGGAAGACCTCGGGGTCGCGGCCCAGGATGTTGAGAACCGAGCCCAATTGTTTCAGAAGCGCCGAGGTCTTGGCCTCACCCGTTCGGTTGATTTCGGCGGCCATCTGCTGCAGAACGCCCACGGCCTCGGGGGTGTTGAAATCCTCGTCCATGGCCGCCTTAAAGCGCGCGGCCCACGGATCGGTCCAGTCGATCGGGCCGCAAACTTGCGCGGGCGGCGTGTTTTTCAGGGCCGTGTAGAGGCGCTGCAGGGCCTTGTGCGAGTCGTCGATCAGGCCCGAATTGAAGCTGATCGGGCTGCGGTAGTGGCTGCGCAGCAGGAAAAAGCGCAGCACTTCGTTGCCGTTGCCCTCGCCGTAAGCGGCGTTGGTTTCCTTTAGGGCGTCGCGGATGGTCCAGAAGTTGCCCAGCGACTTGCTCATTTTCTCTTCGGTGCCGTCCTCGCGCTTGACGCGCAGGGGGCCCGAGTGCATCCACACGTTGGCAAAGGTAACGCCGTTGGCGCCTTCGCTTTGCGCGATTTCGTTTTCGTGGTGCGGGAAGATCAGATCGGGGCCGCCGCCGTGAATGTCAAAGGTCTCGCCCAGATAGTGGCAGCTCATGGCCGAGCACTCGATGTGCCAGCCGGGCCTGCCCTTGCCCCACTTGGAGTCCCAGGAGGGTTCACCCGGCTTGGCGGCCTTCCAGAGCACGAAGTCCAGGGGATCGCGTTTGCTCTGCGCCACTTCAATGCGCGCGCCCGAGCGCAGTTCGTCCACCGAGCGCCCCGAGAGCTTGCCGTAGTCGGCAAACTTGCGCACGGCGTAGTCCACATCGCCGTTGCCGTCGGCGTAGGCCAGGCCTTTGTCCTCAAGCTTTTTCACGAGGTTGAGCATCTGCGGGATGAATTCGGTGGCGCGCGGCTCGTGGGTGGGCGCCAGGCACCCGAGCGCGAGCATGTCTTCCTGCATCGCGCGGGTGAATTCGTCCGTCAGTTCCTTGGTCGAGACGCCGCGTTCGGCGGCACGGCGGATGATCTTGTCGTCGACGTCCGTGACGTTGCGCACGAAGGTCACGGCGTAACCGCTGGCCTCAAGCCAGCGGCGCACCACGTCAAAGGCCACGAACGTGCGGCCGTGCCCGATGTGGGTGTAGTCGTAGACCGTCACGCCGCACACGTACATGCCCACCTTGCCCGGGTGAATGGGCGCAAAGGGCCGCACCTCTTTGGAGAGCGTCGAATAGATATTGAGCGTCATGTTCTGTTGTCTTTCTGAACGGGGCCGATGCGCACCGCAGCAACCCTGTGCCGTACGCCCCCTTGGGGAGCGCTCGGACACAATCGGCGACAAAGCCTTGCCGAGGTCCGATCGGGGCGGCCGATGCGATGCATTACAATCCACGCAGTTTATCAGTTTCGGGAGCGCGTCGGCCGCGCCGCGCCTGATCCCGCGCCCTTTGTTGCAGGGCGTTTTTGACCCAGAAAAGGAATCGTCCCATGCCGATGCCGAGCCGCTCGTTTTTCGCCGCCCTTGCCTGTGCGGCTTTGTTTGTGTTGCCCGCCGCGCACGCCGAGCTCGTCGATCCGGATGCGCCCGCGGTGCTTCTGAATAACTCCCAGGTGCCCCCGGTCGTGGACAAACTCATCGCACGGCGCGACTACCAAGGCGCCCTGCGCCTCATCGATGAGGGCCTGGCGGCCAACCCGCACTCGGCCGAACTGCGCTTTCAGCGCTGCGTCACCTACGAGCGCATGGGCGATCGGCAAAAGGCCATCGGCGCCTACGAGCAGTTCATCCGCACGTACCCCGAAATTCCCGAGGCCTACAACAACCTGGCCGGCCTTTACTCGCGCCAGGGCAACCTCGAGCGCGCCCAAGAGCTTCTGATCAAGGCCTTGGCCCTGCGCCCGGACTTCGCGCTGGCGCACACCAACCTGGGCAATCTTTATCTGGCCAAGGCCAAGAACGCCTACAACAGCGCCATTCGCACCGGCGGCGACAAAAATAAACTGACCGCCCGCATCCGCTCGGTGGACGCGATCCTGACGCAGTAAACGTGCCGGTCCCTTTCTCAGAACCCGATCTCTCTTTGTTTACGTAAGGAGCACGGGCGCGCCGCCTTCAAACCGTCGCGTCCCCATCAGCCATGACTACCCCCAACCGTTTCCGTCTTTCCCTTTTGACCGCCGCGGCCGCCCTTCCCTTTGCCGGTTCCGTGTGGGCCGCGCCCAAGGACGAACCCGTCGTGGAAATCAAGACGAGCCTGGGCACGTTTGAAGTGCGCCTTGACGCGCAGCGCGCCCCGATCAGCGCGGCCAATTTCCTCACGTACGTCAAGGAAGGCTTTTACGACGGCACGATCTTTCACCGCGTCATCGACGGCTTTATGGTGCAGGGCGGCGGCTTTACGGCCGACATGAAGCAAAAGCGGGCCACGCACCCTGCCGTCGTCAACGAGGCGCGCGGGGGGCTCGCGAACAAGCGCGGCACCATCGCCATGGCACGCACGAGCGAGCCGCACTCGGCCACCTGCCAGTGGTTCGTCAACACGGTGGACAACGATTTTCTCGATGCGCGCACCGCGCAGGACGGCTGGGGCTACACGGTCTTCGGGCGTGTGACCCGCGGCATGGACGTCATCGACAAAATCAGCGCCGTGCGCACGGGCTCGCGCCGCGGCATGAGTGACGTTCCCGTAGAAACCATTACAATCCTTTCGGCCCGGGTCAAGCCCTAAGGGGGTGCCGCAAGGCGCGCCCCTCGGTGCTTGAAGAGCAATTTTTCTTTTTAGATCAAGATAAAGAGATAACACAACCATGATTCGTTTTACGACCAACAAGGGTGTCTTTGACGTTGAACTCAATGAAGCGGCCGCCCCGAAGACCTGCGAAAACTTCCTGCAGTACGTTCGCTCGGGCTTTTACAACGGCACGATCTTTCACCGCGTCATCAAGGGCTTCATGATTCAGGGCGGCGGCTTTGAAGCCGGCCTCAAGCAGAAGGAAACCGGCGACCCGATCGAAAACGAAGCGGCCAACGGCCTGAAAAACAACAAGTACACCATCGCCATGGCCCGTACGAACGATCCGCACTCCGCGACGAGCCAGTTCTTCATCAACGTGGCCGACAACGACTTTCTGAATCACACCGCGCCCAACTCGCGCGGCTGGGGCTACGCGGTCTTCGGCAAGGTGGTCTCGGGCACGGACGTCATTGACGCCATCGCCACTGTGCGCACCGCGTCGCGCTCGTGGTACGCCGACGTGCCCGTCGAAGACGTCGTGATGGAAAAGGTTGAGGAAATCTAAGTCTTCGGCCATCCGCCACGCATGAAACCGACGGGACTCAAACTCACCGAGCCGCTCAAGGCTCCCGCCGCCGGCGGTCTGACGCAAATCGGGCCGCTGGTGCGTCCCGTGTTTCTCGCGGACATTCATCTGTCGGGCCGCAACAAAAAGACGATCCTCTCGCTGCTGTGGTTTCTTAAAACCCGCGCCAAGCGCTATGAGGAGCTCTTTTTGCTCGGCGACATCTTCGAGTATTGGATCGGGGACGACGCCTCGTCCCCGGCCGAGTTTCTCGCCCGGGCCCTGAGCAAATACGTCGCGCAGGGGCACCGGCTTTACTTCATGCAGGGCAACCGCGATTTCATGCTCGGCGAAGACTTCTGCCGGCACTGCGGCGGCGAGCTGCTGCAGGACGGCATTGTGGTTGAGGCCGCGGGCAGCCGCATTCTTCTGTCGCACGGCGATCGCTGGTGCACCCTGGATACCGAGTACCAGGCCTTTCGCGCGCAGATGCACGACGAGGCCTTTCAGCTCAACGCCTTGCGCATGAGCGTGGCCGAGCGCATCGACTTTGCCAAAAAGGCCCGCGCCCAATCCAAGAAAACCAAAACGGTGCGCTCGCGCGAGGTGATGGACGTCGTCGAAACCGAGGTCGCACGCGAAGCGCTGGAAAAAAACTGCACCCACGTCATTCACGGCCACACGCACCGACCCGCGCACTACGTCCTGCCCGGCTACACGCGCACCGTCGTGCCAGACTGGGATTTGGACCATAAAAAGCGATCTCGCCGCGGCTGGGTGGAAATCAACAGCGTGGGCGTGCCGCAGGTGGTGCTCTCCGAGCGGCTGTTTTGATTTTCCCGCTCGGTTCCCGATAAGGCTGTTTTACCCATGATCCGGGGCCCATAACGAATAAAATGGTTCAAGGTCGGCAAGCCGATGAGCAGCCCGGGAGAGGTTGAACCAACTGGCCGAAGAAGGTTTCAAATTCCTCAAAAACGAAGTGAAGGACCCCAAAGAGAGAGCGATCGCCCTCTTTTTGTTTATGTCAAGAACCCAGTTCTTTTTTGATGCCAATAAACGCACGGCATCTTTGATGATGAATGGCTGCTTGATGCAAAACGGCTATTGGTCCATATCGGTTTTGAATCAGGATGGGGCGGATTTTCATGCCAGATTAAAAGAATTCTATGAGACGGGTGATGCCAATCCGATGATGGAGTTCTTTGCTCGGATCGTCAAGAAAATTTATCCCAATGAGCGTGACTATATGGCACCTCAAAACAGGTAGCCTTAGTCCATCCGATTTCTCTGTTGGGCATCCATCAAGAGACGGCGCAGATCAGCCCAAACGAAAGCTCGGATCAGTCTTGCGGCCTAATCCGAAATTTTTTCCCGCCGCGTCCAAGGAAAAAACCTTTAAACGCATGCGGGATATTTACAATAAGTCCACCGACAAACGACCATACACCTTCCGATCCGGAGCCTTATTTTGTCCTCCCGATTCATCGATCAATTCAAGACCCTGCCCGAGATGCTCGAGCGCACGGTGCGCCTTCATGCCGACCGCGAAGCCTATCGCTGGTTCGAGCACCGCACCAACGAATGGGTCGGCATTTCCTGGCGGGAATTTTCCGAGCGCGTGATGCGCTGGCGCAAGGCCTTCGAAAAAATGGGCCTGCAACGCGGCGCGCGTGTGGCCATGCTCCTTCCCAACAGCGTCGATGCCCTGACGTTTGACATGGCCGCGCTTTGCAACAGCCTGGTGCCCGTTCCCCTGCACGCCACCGACACGGCGGGCAACTCCAACTACATCGTCAACGACAGCGGCGCCGAGTTTCTCGTCACGGTCAACGTGGCGCGCTGGAATTCGCTCGCGGGTGCCGGCGACATGCCCACCCTGCGCCGTGTGGTACTCACCGGCGAGTCCGAATCGGGCGTCTCGCTCGAACACATCCCCTACGGCGGTGTGGAAGAGTGGCTTGCCACGGGCAACGACGTCACCGACCTGCCCGCGGGCCCCTCGCCCGACGATTTGGCCGCCCTCGTGTACACGAGCGGCACCACGGGCCGCCCCAAGGGCGTGATGCTCACGCACCGCAACGTTGTGAGCAACGTGCAGCAGATTTCCCGCTACATGCCCATCGACGAGACGGACGTGTTCCTCTCGTACCTGCCGCTGTCGCACTCCTTTGAGCGCAGCGCGGCGTACTACCACGCCTTGGCCGTCGGCGGCCTTTTGGTCTTTTCGCGCGGCGTGGCGCACATCACCGAGGATCTGCACGCGGTCAACCCGACCTGCATGTGCTCGGTGCCGCGCGTCTTTGAGCGCATCCACAATCAGATCCTGATGCTGCGCGGCAAGATGACCAAAAAGAAGGGCTACTTCTTTGACTGGGCCGCCGAAGTGGGCTGGCGGCGGTTCTGCCGCCGCAATGGCCTGCCGGTGGAGCACTCGGCGCGCGAGTGCCTCGACTTGATCATGTGGCCCTACCTCAAGCGCAAGATCGCCGAACCGGTCAAGGGCGTCTTCGGCAACCGCATCAAGGTGCTGATGGCGGGCGGCGCGGCCCTGAACCTGCACGTGGCCAAGTTCTTCTGCGGCATGGGCGCGCCCATCCGCCAGGCCTATGGCCTGACGGAATCGGCGCCCGTCATCTCCATGTGCGAGGCCTTGGGCAACCACCCGAGCACGGTGGGCAAGCCCCTTATCGGCATCGACGCGCGTCTGGGCGAGCTCGACGAGCTGCAGGTGCGCGGCCCGCAGGTCATGAAGGGCTACTGGAAGCGCGAGGAAGACACCACGCGTGCCTTTACCGAGGACGGGTGGCTGCGCACGGGTGATCAGGCCGACATGAGCGACGGCGGCCGTATCCGCATCAAGGGCCGCATCAAGGAAATCATCGTCACGAGCGTGGGTGAAAAGGTGAGCCCCGTCGACCTCGAATTTGCCATCCTCGAAGATCCCCTCTTCGATCAGGTGATGGTCGTGGGCGAAAACCGCCCCTACGTGGCGGCCCTGTGCGTGCTCAACCACGAGCGCTGGAAGGCGCTGTGCGCCGACCTGCAGGTCAATCCCGACGATCCGGCCACCCTCGGCAGCCGCGAGGTGCGCAACACGATTCTCAAGCGTGTGCGCGCGGCCACCAAGGACTTCCCGCGTTACGGTCAGCCGCGCAACGTGGCGGTGCTGCCCGAAAACTGGACCACGGAAAACGGCCTGCTGACGACCACGATGAAGCTGCGCCGCCGCCAGATCTGCGAGCGGTACGCGGCGGAAATCGAGGAACTCTACAAGGGGCACGGAGCCTAAATGCGCCTTTTTGATTCCCACTCGCACATCAACGATCCGGCCTTTGACGCGGACCGCGCACAGGTGATTGAGCGCATGCGGCAGGCGGGCCTCGTCGGAGCCCTCGTCGTGGGGTGCGACTACGGCGAAGAGACCAAGCTTTTTGAGATCCTCGACGACAATCCGGACTTTTTGATCGGCGCCTGGGCCCTGCACCCCGAGTATGAGGACAGGCGCGAGAGCACGGTCGAGGAAATCGTGGCGATCGCCTCCGACCCCCGAATCAAGGCCGTCGGCGAGACGGGCCTGGACTATCACTGGTGCAAGGGAGACCTCACCTGGCAGAAGGATCGCTTCGCGCGGCATATTGAAGCGGCTAAGATTGTGGGCAAACCCATCGTGGTGCACGCCCGCGAAGCCGAAAGCGATGCGCTCGCCATTTTGGCCGCGCACGAGGCCGGCGACGTGGGCTTTGTGATGCACTGCTTCGGGGGCACGCTTGAGGACGCGCGCCGCACGATCGACCTGGGGGGCCTGGTGTCCTTCACCGGGGTCTTGACGTTCAAAAGCGCCGGGAACCTCCGAGAGATCGCCCGTGCGCTGCCCCTGACGCATCTGATGGCCGAAACCGACTGCCCTTACATGGCGCCCGTCCCCCATCGGGGCAAGCGCTGTGAGCCCGCCTTTGTGGGCGAGGTGGTCAAAACGCTCGCGTCGCTGCACGGCCTTGCCATTGAAGAAGCCGCCGAGATCACCACGACGACCGCCGAACACTTTTTTGGATTGAAACAACCATGAAACGTACTGCGCCGACTCTTCTGGCCTGCCTGGCCTCCCTCGCCCTTCTGGCGGGCTGCGCCTCCGACTCTTCCGTGCGTCAAAACGCCGAGCCCGCCGGGCCCGTGACGATGGCCGGGCCCGAACGGAACTGGGCCAACTTTGCCGGGGCGGTCGACCGTGACCGCGCCGACGTCGTGCGCTATATGCTCGAAAAGGGCGTCAGTCCCAACACGATCGTCAACGGGGGCGACCCCGCGCTCGTGCGCGCCATCCGCATGGACTCGCCCAATGTGATCAATACGCTCCTTGAAGCCAAGGGCTTGGAGGTCGATACCGCCAGCGAATACGGCGAAACCGCCTTGATGTTGGCCGCCTACAAGGGCAACCGCGAGCTCGTCAATCGCCTCCTGGAACTTGGGGCTTCGGTCAACCGTATCGGCGGCTGGACGCCGTTGCATTACGCCGCGGCGCAAGGCTACGACGATCTGGTGCGCCTCTTTTTGGAAAAGGGCGCCCGCGTGAACGTGCAGACCTACTCGGGCGTCACGCCGCTTTACATGGCCGCCCGCAAGCCCTCGCGCGAAGTGGTGATGACCCTCTTGCGTGCCGGCTCCTACCGGGACCTGTGTAACGACAAGGGTCAGTCGCCGGCCGACGCCGCCCGCACGGCGGGCGATGAGGAACTCGCCAAGTTCCTGGCCATCAAAAAGTGCGTGCAGCCCGAGCCGCTGATGCGTGCGCCGATCCGCAGCACGAAGACCGGCACGACCGCTTCTCGCGCCGCCTCCCCGATTCAGAGCGCCCGTCAGGCTCAGTGATGGCGTTTGACGTCTCGCGCGCAGCGGCAAAGGCAGCGCAAGGGCTCGACTCGTCCTTTGCCCCCGCCTCCTATCCGGTGCCCTTTGCGCCCCTGGAGCTTCTGTCCCCGGCCCGTGACTTTGAGACCGCCCGCGCGGCGATCCTGCACGGGGCCGACGCCGTGTACATGGGGGGACCTGCCTTCGGCGCACGCCGCGCCGCGGGCAACTCCTTTGAGGACCTCGCCCGTGTGGCCGACTTGGCGCACCACTACCGCGCGCGCCTGTACATGACCCTCAACACGCTCGTCTACGACAACGAGATCGCGGCGGCCGTCGAGGCGGCTCACAAGGCCAAGGAGGCCGGGGTCGACGCGCTCATCATTCAGGACCTCGGCCTGCTCGAGGCGGGCCTGCCCGACATTGAAATTCACGCTTCCACCCAGTGCGACATCCGCACCCCTGAAAAGGCGGCCTTTTTGGATGGCCTCGGGTTTGCGCAGGTCGTGCCCGCCCGTGAACTGACCCTCACCGAAATCCGCGCCATGCGCCAGGCCATGCCCCGCGCGCGCATTGAGTTTTTCATCGCCGGGTCGCTTTGCGTGAGCTACTCGGGTAAGTGTTACCTCTCGGCGGCCCTGACGGGGCGCTCGGCCAATCGCGGCGAGTGCTCGCAGCCCTGCCGTCTGCCCTACGACGTCCAAGACCTTTTCGGGCGGCAGCTGGCGGGAGGCAAGCACGTGTTGAGCCTTAAGGACAATGATCAGTCGGCCAACCTCGAAGCTTTGATTGAGGCGGGCGTCTCAAGCTTTAAGATCGAAGGGCGCCTCAAGGGTCCCGAATACGTCAAGAACCTGACGGCCTTCTACCGTCGGCGCCTGGACGCGATCATCGACAAGCACGCCGGGCAAAACTGGACGCGCGCCTCCCTGGGCGAATCGGTCTACACCTTTGAGCCGGACCCCGCCAAGACCTTCCATCGCGGCGCCACGGACTATTTCGTCAACGGGCGCGAGGGCGAAATTGCGGCCCTCGACACCCCCAAGAGCACGGGCGAAGTGATCGGCCGCGTCGCGGCCGTGAACCTCAAAACCCCGCAGAGCGTAGACATCCGCACGCGCGAGACGATCGCCAACGGCGACGGCCTCGTGTACCTCACCGACGAGGGGGACCTCGAAGGGCTGCACGTCAACCGTGCCGCAGTCCTCAAACCGGGTCTCGTGCGCATCTTCCTGCACGAGCCCTTAAGCCGCCATCCGGACGTGCGAGCGGGCCTGACGGTCAACCGCAACAAGGATCACCGCTTTGAAAAGCTCCTTTCTCAGGAAAGCGCCGTGCGCACGATCGGCTGTGAGCTCACCCTCGCATCGGCCCCGGAGAGCCTTACATTGACCGCACGGGCGGCGGGCCGGTCCGTGTCCGTGACCAAACCCCTTGAGGTGCAGGCCGCGCAAAAGCCCGATGCTCTGGATAAGCTCAAGGCCTCTTTGGCCAAGACCGGCGGCACGATTTTCCGCGCCGACACGGTCGATGTCGTCTCCGCCGGCGGCCCGGCCGTGCCCTTTGTGCCGGTGTCGGTGGTCAATGCCCTCAGGCGCGAGGCCCTTGAGGGGCTGACCGCCCGGATCGTCGCCACCCACCCGGCCTCGCATCGTTTGCCTAAGGAAACCGCGGGCAAGATGATGGCCGGGCAGCTCTTGGACTTCCGCGCCAACGCGGCCAATGAACTGACCGTGCGGCTCTTTAAGAACCTCGGCGCCCTGTCGGTGGCCGACGCCTTTGAAAAGATCCTCTCGGGCAAGACGGGGGCGCCCAAGGCCGCGCCGGCAGCCAAGCCGGCCGAGGGTTCCCAAGCCAAGGCGGCTGATCAGAACGCGGTGGACCTTTCGAGCGCCCCCCTGATGGAGTGCCGACACTGCATTCGCCGCACGCTGCGGCTGTGCCCCAAGCAGTTCGGGAAAAACAGCGAGCGCAAAGAAGAATTCAAGCGCATGAACGGCGGCAAGATGAAGCCCCTGCCCCTGATCCTGACGGCCTCGGGCGGCACGCGCCTCATTGCCCGCTTTGACTGCCGCGTTTGCGAGATGACCGTCTCTTTGATGGACAAGGATCAGACGGCCGCGGACATTTTGGCGGGGGTGAAGCCCCAATCCTGAGCTTGCCTTAAGCCTAGTGCGCTAGCATTGCCCGAGTCGACACAAAAACAACAGTCAAACCGAAGCTTGCCCCCATGAAATCGATCTTTGCCAAGGCCTTTGCCGAAGCGGCCCTTTTGCTCACGTCGCACACGCTGGCCGCCAAGACCTTTGCCGCCTTCTGGAGCCGCGTCTCGCCCAAACTGGCCGAAGGCGTGGGCTACTTTGAAAAGCACGACGGGGCGGGCCTGGAGGCCGACAAGACGTTCCTGGAGCGCATCACGTTCCGCGACGCGGAAATCACCCGCATTGTGGATGCGTGCCTGAAGGATTTTCTGCACTCGGACGTGCTGCAGCTCATTGCCAACGTGCACCGGGTGGAAGAGGGCATCGTCGAGCGCCAGGAGCAAATCAACGCCTGGAAACTGGCAAGTATTGCGGCGCCCTCCACGTCCCTGATGCCCCTGAAGATGACCCGTGCGGCCCTGGGCCGGCGCATTGAGCGCGAGCGCGAAGCTATCGACACGGAGCGCAAGCGCATCGATACGATGAAGGCCGACACCCTCAAGCGGCTCGAAGCCGACGGCATTGCCATGACCCGAGAGCAGCTCGACGGGATCCTCTACTCGGCCGAAGGCTCGGAGCTGGCGCAGATCATGGCCGTGGCCGAAAACATCAAGGCGGTGGAGGCAAACCTCTCGGCCTCCCTTAAGGGGCCCGACGCCGGTCCCGAACAGATCAAGGCCTACACGGGCTTTCTGATGATGAGCTATCGCGTCTACATCGAGGTGATCGCACGGGCGATGACCAAGATCGAGAACGTGTACCTCACCGAGCTCGCAGCCATCGCCGATGAGGCCGACACGATGATGCGCGAGGCGCATGAACTCAGTCAGCGCTCGGCCAAAACCGTCGAGATCGCGCAGAACAACCTTGACATCAACGCGCGCACGATTACGCTGGCGCAGCTCTACGAGGATCACCTCAAGGCGCGCTGGGTGGCTCTCGATACCCTCAAGCGCGAGATGAAGCTCAACTTTGAGTTGGCGCGCAACACGTTCCGCACGATCAAGGTCGGGGGCGAATTGATCGACGTCATCAAGGCGGGCGAAAAGGACCTCGAGAGCATTTTCAATTTCGAGCCGCCCAAGCTCGAAGCCTTCTACGACAAGGAACTGCGCCGCGAGTTCGACTCTCTCACGGCCCGCCTGAAGTCGGCCAAGAGCGCGGCGCACTAAACTAAAGGGTGTGGGGCACAACGCTGTGTCCCGACCCCTACGGCCGGATCCCCCGGCCGCCGGGAGCATCTGTCCCGCGGGAGACTGCCGTGCTGACCGTCCTGATGGCCATCATCGAACCGTTTCTTTTAATTGCGCTGGGCTTTCTTTTGAAGCGCACACGCCGCTTTTCGTCCAAGGAACTCTGGGACGGCGTCGAAAAGCTCGTCTTCTGGGTGCTCTTTCCTCCCCTGCTTTTTAACAGCGTCGCTTCGGCGCAGCTCTCGGGCCTTAACACCGCCGCGTTTCTGGCCGCGGGCTGTTTTGCGATGACCGGGGGCATCTTCATGGCCAAGGGCGTGAGCGTTCTGGCCCCGGCCGATCCCATGACCGACGCCTCGGTGCGCCAGACGGGTTATCGTTACAATGCCTACATCTGCTTTGCCATGGCGCTCAACCTCTACGGCAAGGACGTCATGGCCCTGGCGGCCCTGCTGGCCGGTGTCTGGGTGCCTATTTCCAATGCGATTGCCGTCACGGATCTCTCGTGCGCCGCCAACAAGGGACGCGGCACGGACGTGCGATCCATCGTCAAAAACGTCGTGACCAACCCGCTGATCGTGGCGACTCTGGCAGGCCTGGCGGCCAACATCCTGCGCCACACCACTGGCCTGACGGTGCCCGATTTTGTGACCAAGATTCTCTCGACCCTGGGCAACGCTTCGACCGCCACGGCGCTGCTGGCGATTGGCGCGGGGCTGGCCGTGGAGGAATTTTCCCGCTACCGGCGGCTCATCACCCTTTCGACGATTCAGCGCCTGGTGGTGCTGCCCGCCTTTGCGCTGGCGATGGGACTGGCCGCCGGGCTCGAGCCGCGCTTTATGGCGGCTCTGATGTGCTACGCCATGGTGCCCACGGCCAACTCCTGCTACATCATGGCCAGCCGCATGGGCGGCAACGGGGCGGTGGTGAGTGACCTTACGAGCGTTGAGGTGCTCGCCTCGCTCGTGACCATTCCGCTGTGGTGTGTGCTCTTGGAGCGACTGGTGTTCTGAGCCGGACGGCCCGGACGGCGGGCCGTCGTCCGGCCATGAGCCCGCTTTAGCCGAGCGACTCGAGATAGGCCTTCAGGGCCGAGAGCACGGCTTGATCGCCCTCACGGTTCAGGGCCGCGGCGGCTTGTTCAAAGGGCATGAGGCTGACGGCCTGCGATTCCCACCCGGCCAGAGCGGGAGCCCCTCCCGTGCGGCGCGCCAGGTAGTAGCGCGTCACCACGATGCGGCGGGCCACGTCGGTGAGAAAGGCAAAGGGCTCGACCACGATCCCCGCCTCTTCAAAGGTTTCCTTGACGGCGTTTTGCGCCAAGGAGAGCACCGGCTCGACCCTTCCCTTGGGAAAGGTCGCTTGGGTGCCCATGAATTCGTTGGTCGGGTGCACGATCCAGACGCGACGATCGGGTTCGAGCACCACGCACCCCGAGGTGGCGCGAAATCCCGGCGGCAGAACGAAGTTCGGCTCCCCGGCCACCGCGTCGGGCGTGATCGCGCGCCACTGCCGGGGGTCTTCGCCTTGTACGGGCACCGTCTCGGAAAAGGCAATGCCGTTGACCGCCTCGGGAATGTCGGGCGGCAGCGTGCGCGAGAGCGTGGCCGTGCGTTTGGGGTCAAGCCAGGCGGCCCGATCGGTCGAGCCGCTCGGATGCGCGACCACGACCGGCTTGCCGTTTTCGTCCAAACACGGATGCAGGATCGTCATCGGGTACGATCAGAAGGTGTAGCCGGCCTTGAGTTGGTAGTTGTGCGACTCGCGCCCCTGGTCGCTGCCCAGGTATCGGTAGACGGCCTTCAGGCTCCCCTTACCCGCCGTCCAGGCGATGGCCGCCTGGGCGCGGTAGAGTGTGTGACTGCCCGTGAGCGTTTCCGAATAAACGCGGCCGTGTGCATCCCTCGAGTCGAACTCGGTGTCGCCCGCCGTGCGGATGACGGCCGCATCGATTTCGGGGTGCAGCGTCGAGCCGCCTGCAAACTTAAAGGTCCAGGCCGCGTTCACGCCCACCGGGAACTGCCAGATGTTGGCGTTGTCCAACTCCCAGTTGCCGTGCACGCGCGGACGAAACAGCGTGTATTCGACCTTGGCGTAGGGCACAACTTGCAGGGGGCCTGCCACGATGTCGTAGCGGGCCGCCGCATCGAACGTGATGATATTGGCGTTGGTTTCGTGCCAAGCCCCGCCCGTCTTGCTGTCGCCTTCAACCCAGAGCCAGCCCGCGGACACACCGAGGTTCAGGCCGCCGAAATTGCGCTCGCCGAAGGCCGTGATGCCGAAAAGATCGGCTTTGCCGTCGGCCTTGGTTTCAGCGCCTCGGCTCTCGGTGTCGGCGCGGCCGTAGGTGTAGACTACCCCGAAAAACGCATCCCCCCGGCGGATGTCCGCCCCGAGGTTGACGATCGCAAGGTCATTGTCAAAACCGGCGCTTCTACCCATGCCGTCGGCTTCATCCGTGCCGCCTTTGAGCTCCAGCCAGATGTTGCCGCCGTCGGCGCGTTCGGTGTCGGTGACGGCGCGCGTCATGCGCTCGTCGGCGCTTTCGCGCACCGCACGGGCGGTTTCAAACGCGCTGATCGCCAGCCCCGAGGTGACGAAGGGTTCGGCGGCCTGTGCGCCCGAGCAAAAAACGGCGGTCAGTGACAGGCCAAGAAGGGTCGGTTTCGTGTTCATGTAGGTTTTCTCAAATTCAATTGCGCCATCTATAAGAAGCGGGCGCAGCCCGAAGTGCGAGTTTAGTCGTTTGCGGACTCCCGCGCCAAAGCCCAAGGCTCGAATTGTCCTTTTTCCCGCATTTTTTCGTCTCCAGGTTATTCGGTCTTCTCAAGGGTCTGCGGGGCAGCCGCCTCGTTCGCGGGCGCCGGCGCGGGTTTGGCGCGCGGCTTGGCACGGGGCTTTTCGGGCGGCGTGACCGGGGCGGATTTCCACTAGTGCTCCAAGGACAGGAACGGGTGCTTGAACACAACGCGGGGAGCGGCAAAGCGCATGATCTCCGAAATCTTTGCCTTGTAGGCGGGCTTGTAGCAGTGCACCTTGCACTTGGCGCACACGGGCTTGTCGTGACCGAAGGGGCAGCACGACAAACGCTTGAAGGCGTTGTCGGAAAGTTCCTGACACTCAGGGAGTTAGCAAGGCCTTCGGCTGATTCTGAATCGAGTAGCACACCCCGCAAGGTCCCCTAGGCGAGATGGCTGTTTGAGCGTTGTGCCGGAACTTTCCCAAGCATCGCGTAGCGGAGGTGACGTGGAAAGTCTCGCTTTAAAGCATCAACGCGTCTGACCAACTTTCGAGGATCATAGGTGCCTGCCATTCAAGCGGCCGACAGTAGTACGGTACTCCGACTATTCGTCCTTCTCTCAGAGCCCTGCATGACTGCAGTTCCGGATGAGCTTTTACGACTTTTCGAATCACGGCGGCCCCCGCCGAGGAATCTCCTGCAATTGCGATGACATCCGGATTCTTTATCAACAGTTCAGAAATATCGCCAAGAGACTGAATGCCCTCGATCTGATCGAGCTCCGGCAAGGATTCGAATAGATTGATCACGTCCCATTGCTCGGCAAGAAGTTGTGACAGTTCGCTATGAGCTGCAACGCGGAATACATAGCTTTCGTGCCTGATAGGACTCCGAATGGCGAGAAGGATGACGGCGGTCTGTCCCTTTGGCACCTCGAGTTTTGAGAGGGCTTCAAGGCGCTCGCTTCTCTCACGAATCACGCGCTCAGCCTGTCGCTGCTCTCCAAACATTTCACCTGCTCGTCTAAGCACCTCTTCGGGCGTTCCATTAACATCCAGCACCTTAACCGGGATTCCCATTTCAACCAGGCGCCCTTTAGCGGTACTCGGATCGAATCCAGCCTTTCCGTTGGCTTCAAGCAGAACAAAATCTGCCCCGATCTTTCTGACGGCAGGCGCAAGAATCTGCTCCGGATGATTCAAAAAGCACGAAATGCACTCCAGATGCTTTTCGTTGGGATGACGCAGTTCCATCGAAGGCACTTCGCCTCCGATGAGTCCCTTGCCGAAGATTCTCAGTGCTCCGAGAATTTCGGTTGCCGTGTCGCCGACAATGATGATGTTTTCATTGCGTGGAAAAGGAATGAATGGATTGCCCATGAGTATCTCCGTATAGCGTGATGACGACATCCGCTTGCGCGCGAACGGCGTCTTGATGTGAAACCATCAGAATGGCTGTATTTGGAAGCCGGCTTCGCAGGAGCTGGATCATCCTTTCAACTTCAGGCTCCTCTAGGCCGCTTGTCATTTCATCTGCGAGCAGTACGTCAGGCGAAGCCAAAACAGCTCTTAGAAGCGAGCACCGCTGCTGCTCTCCGCCGGACAAAAGCATCATCCAGTCAGCCGTGTCCTCAAGTTTTCCTGCCAGATGCGCAAGTCCGGCATCTACGAGCAGCTGCCGAACCGAATCGTCTGTCACATCGCTGGGGGACAACGGATATGTGAGCGCCGCCTTGAGCGTCCCCTTCGGCAGATAGGCTCTTTGAGGAAGCCAGAATATTCTTCCGCGTGATGCCATCTCTCCCTGAAACCCGTCGTGAAAGCCCGCCAGCACCTTCAGAAGCGTGCTCTTGCCTATGCCTGAAGGCCCGGTCACGAGAGTGATCGTCCCTGGGCTCAGCTTCAGGTCGACGCTAACCGTACGGGTTTGGTCTCCGAAAGGGACGGCAATCGTCAAATCTGCAGCCAATGGCACGTTTGAAGCTTCACGAGCCGCGGCGAGCGACCGATGAGTTAGGTCTGCCTCTGAAAGACCCTGCTCCAACCTTTCAAGACGCTCGTATGCAGCCGCGAGGCGCATCAAATCGTCATAGGCCATGATGAACCACGACAAAGATCGGGCGACATCGTTGAAGGCGCCCCGGATCTGCATCAGGCCGCCGAGCTGAATGGAACCCGACAAAAATGACGGAAGTGCGAAAAAGATCGGAGCAAGATGCGTAAACTGGCCAACGCCGACCGTAAACAGGTCGAGATCCCTCTTTCGCCTTAGGAGCGCAATCCGCACATCCATCAGATAAGAGAGACGATCCATCAATCCCGCTACCTCGACGCCTTCGGCGCCCGCACCCGCAATTGAATCCGAATGCCTATGTTTTTCGATGAGAGCGGCACGGAGGTTGGCCTCACGATGTTGCGCCTCAATGTTGAGAGGCTTGAGCTTGCGTCCGATCAAATGCGTGATAGCCGTTGCGATCAGCGTGTAAATAATGCATGTCCAGAACATATAGCCGGGAATCGTGATGTCGAACACGACTGCCGATCCCGACAGATTCCATAGGATCACCGAAAAGCTTCCAATGGTGAGAAGCGAGTCGTAGAAGCTTACGGCAAGGCTCACTGCATAGGCTACCAGCGTCTTGACATCTTCCGTGATTCGCTGGTCAGGGTTATCGGGTTCCCGTCCGCTTTCTCGTAGTAGGTAATGAGCACTGTCGGACGACAACCACCGCTTGAAGAAGAGTGCTGTCAAGTCACGGCGAAGCGCTAGCGTCAGGCGGTCCTTGAGATATCCAGCCCAGACAAGAAGCAGGATGATGACGGCCGCAAGTCCTATGAAGTAGACAAGCTCCCGAAATATGCCGTCGCTGTCCACTGCCTGCAGAGCGTTGAAGAAGCGCCCGTTCCAATCGTTGTAGAGAACCGCAAGCTTGATGTTGAAGGCATAGGCCGCCAGAACGACCCCGAAAAGAAGCCACAGCCTCCATCGGGCGCGATTGAACAGATAGGCGAAAAGAAGTCGCTTCAGGCCTCCGTGAGTTGTTTGAATCATGTCAAAAAATCGGCGGAGCATCTGCTAGAAGAGACGCTCCGCCCGCTGTCAGAAACGATTAAAACTGAGCCGAAAGCCAGGCGCGGAACGAACGGGCATAGCCGTAGGAATCCGTTAACGAGACATACTTCTTGTTCGTGAGATTGTCGACGGCAATGCCGGACCTCACGGTGTAGAAGTTAGGAATCTTCGGCGTCCAGCTCAGGCCGACGGAATGCGTGGCATAGCCGCCATGATATGCATTCTGTGAACTCCAGCCGCCCTTGGCGCAATGTAGCTTGTACCAGGGCTCGAGCTGAACCGCATCAAACTTGTAGCTGGTACGCAGATTCGCAGACTGAGGCGTAACGCCGGTCACGCGGTCGTTCGTTTCCTTGTTCTCAGACTTGAGGTAGCCGTAGGATGCAGACACTTTGAAGCTGTCAATTGCATAGGAAGCCGAAAGCTCGACACCCTTGTTCACGACGTGGCCCAGATTCTTCGCACGGTAAGTGAATAAACCGGCGCTGTCGTCGTGGTCAATTTCCACGTTGATGAAGTCCTTGACATCATCGTAGAAGACAGCGGCGCGAGCCGTGAGCCGATCTCCGACACCGCAAAGATTCTTTAAGTCAAGGCTGGTGCCTACTTCGTAGTTGACGGACTTTTCAGGCTTGAGATCCGGATTCGGGATGACCACCGATTGGAAGCCCCAGCTCGAATAGTCCATACGGAAATACATCTCATCGAGAATCGGCGGACGATAGCCCGTCGTGACGGATCCCCAGAACATCACCTCTTCTATCGGTGTGAGCTTGACAGTGACGCCCGGCGTGAACTTGCTGTCCGACAAGGAGGGATAACCTGCATTGGACTGGCGCTTGAAGTACGACCAACGTAGCTGGGGCGCGATGGCGAGGTATTTCGTCAGCTTATACTGATCCTCGATAAAAATACCTGCGTCCAGGCCTTCGGCGTCCGGGCGCGAAGTGTCATCAGCCCATCCGTCTGAATCCTTAGTCAACCCGCTTTGCTCCGTGCGGGAAAAATCCAAACCGTAGGTCAGTTCGTGTCGACCGAACAATTCAAAACGGCTCGTGTTCTGAAAGTTTCCGCTGACGGAATCAAACTTGTCCTTAAAGTTACGTGACAAGTCATTTTCATAATGAAACTTCGACTGGGCATACTGAAGGCCAGACTTGAGATTCACCAGTTCGCCCGATTCGTACTCCCACTGGCCGATGATGCGGTGCTGCTCATAGCGGTAGCTGTCGAAGCTTCTCCCCTTTTCCCTGTCGTTGTGCGCGATGTCATAGGCATAGGAAAGCGTAGCTGCATTGTTGTCCGTCGGAGAAAGCGTGGCCTTGATAAAGACGGAGGTCGAATCATTGTCCACGTCCGCCGTGGAGCGCAGTCCCTTATACGTCGTTTTAGCCGCACCGGAATCTCTGCGCGTCACGCCTGCTACGAAGTCCCACAAATCGCTGCGTCCAAATGCATAGGCACTTTCGGACCATGAGATGGAATCCGAACCGTAGCCGACCTTGACGAGAGCACCGAAGTCCTTGTCTGAGTCGGAGAGAAAATCTGCAGCCGACTTCGTTTCCAGAGCAATCGTACCGCCGATGCCGCCGTTGCCGTACAGCGCGCTGCCGCCGCCGTTTCGAACCTCTACCTGCTTGAGGATTTCAGGGTCGGCAAAGACGCCCATCGGACGGTTGCCGCCCATCGTCATGTCGTCCTGACGCATGCCGTCAATCAGATATGTGATCTGATTGGGTTGAGAGCCTCGAATAGACACGCGGTTGTACATCACCGAACTTGAGGATGTCGTGTCGACGTTTGGAATAGTATCCAGAAGTTCCGCAAAAGTCAGAGGCTGAGTCTGCGCGATCTCTTCTTCCGACACAACCGTTATAGAACTAGCTGCCTCGGACAACGGCTGGTTCACACGAGTGGCTGTTACGACCACTGGCTCAACCGATTGAACAGTTTCAGCGGCGGACAACGTGGAAATGGTGGAAAGGATCGCTAGCGTAACCGGAGCAACAAGTGGTTGCGCTGGAAAGCTGGTTACGGATAGGTTGGATTTTTTCATAATTTCGACTCGCGAGCAGCTGTAATGCTCATCCTGAATGAGAATGCTTCTCATTATGGCATCGAATAAAATGATACGATTACGCGGGTTTTCCCGCACTTTCCGACTATTACAGTTTGTTGAGCCGCTCTCCTGGTACCGCTGACCCTCCTCATAAAACCTTACGAAGTAATTTGACAGATACCGTTTGTGTCTTTGATTCGGGAGGTAGGTTTGCCGCACTGTGGGCATATAGGATCGCCCACAGGCTCCAGATGGAAGTGGCCGACCATCAGGCCGTTTTCCTCTTGGATCTCGTGCTTGGCGAGCGTAAAGCCGGGGAACATTGACATCCAGTAGCGATCCGCCTCAGAGGCAAGAACGCGACTGAGCCACGGATGCTCCCGTTGCAGCGACTCGGCAGTGGAAAACTCGTCAGATGGGGCGCGGTAGGATACAATTTGAGGCATGCGTAAGCGGTGATTTGTTTTTGGGTAGAACTAACATCTTATCCGACTTACGCATTTTCCTTTCCTGCTTTTCCGGCGGTTTCTTTCCAAGACGGCAGGCTGTGACCTGACGTTGTCAAGCGATCGTGGAATAACGAAGGCGGCGCAGCCGCCGAGGATATGCCGCGAAAGCGCTTGACATAAGGAAGGCACGACCCAGCCTGCTCGTAGGACCAGGCCGCAGGCATCCTCCCGAGCCACGTGGCGGCGAACGCGGGGGTTAGGGGCGGAGCCCCTCAGGCGCCGCAGGCGCCATCGACACGCTTCTCCAAGACAAAATCCGACCATCAGGCATCCCCATAAGGTAGTATCAAATGGCATGCGGGTTATCCCTTAAATTCGGATAGTTGCCCGCTAATTTCCCAAGAACCTTTTTTTTACACCATGCTCAACACGCACCTTTACTGGGTCTTTCTTCTGGCGGCCGTCCCCACGATTCTCTCGCCGGGTCCCGGGGTGCTCATGTCCCTGACCAATTCCATGCGCTATGGCCTCAAGCACGCGCAGCCGGGCATCGTGGGCGTGTCGGCGGGAACGCTTGTGGTGGGCCTGATTTCCATGACGGGCCTGGGGGTGATCATTGCCGCGAGCCCCGCCGTCTACAACGCCGTGCGTCTGGTGGGGATCTTCTTTCTGCTTTACCTCGGATACAAAAAGTTCGAGGCCAAGCCCTTTGCCCTGTGTCTGGCGCACCTTGAACGCGAGCATGGGGAGGTGCCCGAGGAAAAGGTCAGCGCCCTGCGGCTTTTCTGGGAGGGCATCGTGCTGCAGATCAGCAACCCGGCCCTCATCATCTTTTACCTCTCCCTTTTCCCGCAGTGCATCGACGCGGCCCTTCCCTACTGGCCGCAGGTGCTGCTTTTGACCGTCAACTACTTTTTCCTGGTGTGGATCATTCACTCGGGCTACGGGTGGCTGGGCTCGTGGGCGGCCTCGACTCTTCTTAAGCCCGAAGCGGCCGTCTGGATCAACCGCGTGGCGGGGGCGGCCTACTGGCTGCTGGGGCTGGCGTTTCTCGTGCAGATGCTCACGGCGTGACGGCCCGCACGGGCCCGACGGGATCAAAGGGGCTGCGCCTTTGGCGGCCTGATCGAGCCCGTGGCTCGGTGGTGTTGACAGGCGCAGATAATACGCAGATAACAAACAACCCCGCAGTGCATTCACTTACGGGGTCGTTATTTGTGGCGGAAGGAGAGGGATTCGAACCCTCGATGCCCTATTGGACATGCCGCCTTTCCAGGGCGGTACAATCAACCACTCTGCCATCCTTCCGCGGTCTCTGAATCATCAGATCGAATTTTGATTTTGCTCCCTCTCGGGGGCTCTCCTCGTCGGAGAGCAGGCATTATGCCTGCTCTTTGGCAAATATGCAAGTGCGCCCGTGCCGCGGGGGTTTGAGGGCGATGAAGGAAGTTTTGACACCTCCTTCGGCCGCCCTTGGCGGGGGCCGATCGACCCGCCCTCTTTTCCCGCTTTTTTCAATCGCTTAGGCGGCGCGGACTTTCTCGATGAGAAAGTTCAGGCACTCGAGCGTGCCGCGGTTGGTGCCGACCATGCTCGGGCCCGTCAGGTACATGCCGCCGACGGCCACGCTCGGCGTGCTGTCCACACCGTACTTGGGCCAGGCCTGCATGGCCGCACGGGACTTGGCGTGCACAGAGAAAGACGCAAAGGCCTTGTCCCAGTCTTCGCCCGAGACGCCCTTTTGCACCATGAACGCGCGGATGTCGGCGCCCGCGTCGTTCATGTCGTAGGGCCGCTGCTGGTACACGACGCTTTCAAAGAAGGGGATGTGCAGCTTCTCGAGAAGCCCCAAGGCGTCGAGCGCGTAGTAGGTCTGCGTAAAGGGCATCAGGTTCTGACGCCAGGCCACGGGGTTGAGCACCACCTCGACGTCGGCGGGCAGCGTCTTGCTCCATACGGCGATGTGCGGCTCGAGGCGAATGCAGTGCGGGCAGTAGTAGGCAAAAAAGACGCGCACCTCGATTTTGTCAAGGCTCGTGCGCACGGGCGGCAGAATGGGCTGGTACTGGCGGCCGGCCACATAGGGGTCGGCCGCGAAGGCAAGGTTGGCAAAAGGCGCCAGGGCGGCGCCCGTCAGCAGACTGCGGCGGCTGAGCATGTCGTAGTCCTCATGGTCGTTGTTGTCAATGTTTGTGGGGAGCCGTGGGCGAGCACTGGCCCGAGCGCTTTGCTCGGCTCTTGGGGCCGACTCCCGATTCGGGGCGCAGTTTAGCGTGCCGCGCGAGGGTTTTCCTTAAGCCAGTCTTGTCCTCGCTCCGCTCGCCCTCACCCCCTGCACTTGATCGGGCGCAAGAGTTCCCTTGCCGGGCCGATGCTTTGATGGAACACAAGAAAAGGTGACTCACGGACGGGTTAACCCCCGCGGCACTTCCGTTTTCCCGGCGCTTTTGAAAGTAAGTCACTTACTTTTTTGTAAGTATCGGCTTTGCTCTCCTGTAAGATGCCTTTCCAAAAGGGCGCCCCCATGAGAGGTAGAGGGCCCGCACCCCACAGGAGATAAAAATGCATCTTCGCCAATTTTGCCGTTTGACGGCGGCCGCGCTGACGGCCGCAACGCTCTCATTGGCCGCACAGGCGGCCGTGGCCCAAACGAACGGCACCGTGCCCATCACCGATGGGGATCAATGCCACTCGTGCGACATGTGGATCACCAAGCACCCCGGTCCCAAGGGCGAGATCGTCACCACGAGCGGCAAGGTCTACAAGTTCTGCTCGACCAAATGCATGCTGTGCACGCTGCGGCGCGTGGTCGAAAACGAAGCCATGAAGGGCATCTTCGTGCACGACGTCTCGAAGACCGACTGGGACAAGCCCACAGAGGACGCTTTTATGGACGCCAAGAAGGCCTGGTACGTCGGCGGTTCCGTGCGCAAGGCCACGATGGGCAAGTCCTTTGCCCCCTTCCCCACCCGAGAGTTGGCCGAACAATTCCAAAAGGAGTTCGGCGGCAATATCTACACCTATGAGGAACTCACGCCCGAAATTCTGGGCTGCCGTATGCCCCGCAAGCCTTTCGAGCCGATCCGTTAAAGCCGCCGCCGGCACCTGACGGCGAGCTCCCGGGCTTTCTTTCTCCTATGTCCGGGCCGCCCGCGACGGATCGGTTCGAGCCCACTCTCCCCTTCGTTCTTTCTTCTCTTCTACCAAACGCCAAACGGGCCGCCCTCCTTTTGGAAAGCGGCCCGTCGGCGTTTGGGACTCGTTTTAGGTCGGTCAGCCGATTAGGGCTGCGCCGGACCCTGGGTCAGGGACTTGTGGATCATGCCGATCACAAAGCCCGCGACGGCAAACGGAATCCAACCGAGACCATAGGTGTGCAGGGGCACGTACTGCGCCAGAAGGGCTTCAAGGCCGCCCATGGCGATCTTGGCCGTCTGCAGACCGTTGTAGAAGGCCATGACGAACGTAAAGCCGATCGTCCAGGCCCACACGCAGCGCCGCCCCCCGATGGCCTTGTGCAGGAAGCTCAGAATGACGAGCGCCACGCAGAGCGGATAGATGAACATCAGCACGGGAATGGTCGAGACGATGATGGTCTTGAGACCAAAGAGGCCGATGAGGTACGAGACGATCGTGAAGATCACCACCCAGGTGCCGTACTTGACGCGGCCGCCCGACAGGCTCAGGAAGTGCGCGGCCGTGCAACTGATCAGGCCAATGGCCGTCGTCAGGCACGCCAGCAGCACCATGGCCGCCAGAAGGATGGCGCCGCCGTTGCCAAAGAGCACCTTGGCGCTCAAGGCCAGAATCGGGGCACCGGTTTCCTGCACGCCGATCACGCCGACGCTTTCGGCGCCGACCTTGGCGATGAAGATGTAGATGATGCCCAAAAGAGGAGCGGCAATGAGCGCGGCCTTGCCCACTTCGCGGGCGATGTCGCCCTGCTTGGTAAAGCCGGCGTCACGCACCACACCGATCGTCAGGGACGCAAAAATGAGCGCAGCGATGGCGTCCAGGGTGTTGTAGCCGTCCAGGATCCCCTGAATCACCGCCTTGACGGGCGTGCCGTAAGCGGCCGCCGGCGTCTGGGGATCACCCATGGGGGTGATGAAGCTCTTGAAGATGAAGACGACGAGCGTCAGAACCAAGAGCGGGGTCAGAACCTTGCCCACGCGGTCGACGAGCTTGTGGGGGCTGGCGGCCAGCCAGCCGGCCAGGCCCAGGAACACGGCCAGGAAAATGGGCATCAGGGTGCCCGCCTGCCCCGGATCAATGAACGGAACGATGGCGATTTCCCAGGAGACGGTGCCCGTACGGGGAACGGCAAAGCACGGGCCGATCGCGAGGATACAGACGGTCGAGTAGAACACGCCGAACCAGGGGTGCACGCGGTTGCCGATTTCGCGCAGACCGGGCAGGCCCGAGTAGCCCACGGCCATGACGGTCAGAAGGGGCAGACCCACGCCCGTGATGCAAAAGCCCAGAAGGGCCCACCACACGTCGGTGCCGGAGGCTTGGCCCATGGAGGCCGGAAAGATCAGGTTGCCCGCGCCGAAAAAGAGCGCAAAGAGCATCAGACCGATGGGAATGAATTGCTTTCGGGAATCCGATTGCATGTAAACACCTTAATTTTCTGCAATTGTTACGACTGAATTTCGGGGAACCGCCGCACGGGGGCATTCCGCCCTCAATGCGCATCCGGACGTTGGGTCCGAAAGAGAGCCGGCTCAGAGTCGACGGCACCAGGGGTCTCCTGAGCGTGCCCTCGCGTGCGTGAACCGAAAGCGCGGTCCCAATGCGAAAAGGCGTGCGCGTGAAGCTGTCGGTGGGCTTCGGTTTGGCGCTTGCGGCAGACGGGCCGCCGGCGGGCGGCTCGGCTCCTGTCCGAGACGAACCGGATCACGGCTCGAAACGGCGGCATTGGTTTCCGAACCACCGATTCTACGAGGAGAATGCGCGCCGTGCGAGTCCAAAGGCCCTCAAAACGGCCGGTTTCGTTGTTTTCGTGCGAAAACGCATCCGATTTAGGCGGTTTGTCCTAACTGTTTTTCCTTGGTTTTTTGCCCTCGCGCTGAAAAAGACGGTTTTGCAACTTGGCCCGACTTTGCGGGGCAAACACGGATATTTACACTTTAGGTGGTGGTTTTTCCCGTCCAAGTGCGTATTCTGAGGGTGTAAGGGTTATCGTTAGCCCTGCTTTGTGTTTTCGGCCGTGCGCGCGCAGGTCTGCGGCGGCTTGATGTTTTCCTCTGTTCGCGTCGGCGGACCGGTTCTGCGTGCAGCCCTCGTCCGCTCTTTCCGCAGGCTCCGGCACCCTGCCCCGCGGCCCGCCTGGTGCGGCGCCCGACCTCGGGTACCCTCGGGGCCACTTCAAACCACTGACTCGTACATGTCCGAATCCAAGCTCCGGGATTTCAAAAAGCGCCTTTTTTCGACTCCGTCCGCACAGGCCGTCCGTGAGGATGCCGCCGGCGCGACGGCCGCCGCGCGTCTGGCCATTTTTCTGCTGACGATCTTCATTCCCGTCGAGCGCCCCCTGTGGAGCGGCATCATCGCCAACCGGCGCGAACTGTACCCGCACGTCAACTTTGACCACATGACGATGGCCGACGTGCTGCGCGTGATTTTGCAAACGCTTTTCCTGGGCCTTTTTACGGCCCTGCCCCTTAAAAAGATCCTGGCGGAAAACCCCCTGGCGCGCCTGGTGCGCGCTCTGCTGCGCCTGGTTGGCGCCGTGGGCGACAGAATCGGCCGCGCCGGCTCGCGCCTGGTCTTTGAAATCGGCGCCAATATGGTGCGAAGCCGCCGCCGCGTCGGCCAAAAGCAGGCCGTCAAGTACCAGAACGCGGGCCTTTGGGCCGCGGGCATCATTGCGGGGATTCTGGCGGCCATCTGCATCACCCAGCCCTTTGACGTCAGGGGGCAGGTGATCTTCCTTTCCATCGTGCTTTTCTCGGCCTGGTCGCTCACGCACATCAAGGCGCGCATTTCCCTGATGTTCCTCTTCGTGCTCTCGGTGACCGTGTCCGGGCGTTATTTGTGGTGGCGCTACACTTCCACCGTGCACGACGACGGCCCGATCGCGTTGACCCTCTCGATCCTCCTGCTTGCCGCCGAAACCTACGCCTTCATCGTGATGGTGCTCGGGTATTTCCAGGTGTGCTGGCCGCTGGATCGCCGGCCCAAGAAGCTGCCCGACGACCGCTGCACGTGGCCGACGGTCGACATCTTCATTCCGACCTACAACGAGTCCCTGGAAGTCATCAAGCCCACGGTCTTTGCCGCGCGCAACCTTGACTGGCCCCAAGACAAAATCAACGTTCATATCCTGGACGACGGCAGCCGCGACTGGGTGGAATCGTTTGCGCGAGAAGCGGGCGTGAACTACATCAAGCGCGACGAGCACAACCACGCTAAGGCGGGCAACATCAACAACGCGATGAAGCACACCGCGGCCGAATTCATCACGATCTACGACTGCGACCATGTGCCGAGCGCCGACTTTCTGACGAGCACCGTGGGCTGGCTCGTGCACGATCCGCGCATTGCCCTCGTGCAGACGCCGCATCACTTCTACTCGCCCGATCCCTTTGAAAAGAACCTGCACCTCGAGCGCGGGATGCCCTTTGAAAATTCGCTCTTCCACGACTACATCCAAAAGGGCAACGACACCTGGAACGCGGTGATGTTCTGCGGCTCCAACGCCGTGATGCGCCGCAGCGCTTTGGAAGAAATCGGCGGCATTGCCGTCGAGACCGTCACGGAAGACGCGCACACGTCCCTGAAACTCAACCGGCGCGGCTGGAAGTCGGCGTGCATCTCCAAGCCCCTCGCCTCAGGCCTGTCGACCGAGTCGCTCTCGGCACACATCGGTCAGCGCATCCGCTGGGCCCGCGGGATGATTCAGATTTTCCGCTTGGACAATCCCCTCTTGAAGAAGGGCCTGACGCTGCCGCAGCGCCTGTGTTTCATGAACGCCATGATTCACTTCCTGCACGGCCTGCCGCGCATCATCTTCCTGTTGGCGCCCCTGCCCTACATGTTCTTTGACATCTACGTGATCTACGCCACGGCCGCGGCGATCTTTGCGTACGTCATTCCGCACATGGTGCATGCGGCCATCACCAATCAGCAGCTGCAGCGCGGCTGGCGCTATCCGTTCCTTGGCGTGGTGTACGAGACGGTCCTGTCTTGGTACATCCTGCTGCCCACGACCGTGGCCCTCATCTTCCCGCACAAGGGCAAGTTCAACGTCACGGCCAAGGGTATGACGATCGACAAGAAGTACGTCGACTGGCGCATTGCGGTGCCCACCCTGGTGCTCATGGCCGTGAACCTTGCGGGCCTTGCCGTGGGTATTTACAAGACCGTCACCGCCGCCGACCCGCAGATTTCGACCCTCATCATCAACGTGGGCTGGATCGCGTACAACCTCATCGTGCTCGGGGCGGCCTTCGGCGTGGCCGTTGAAGAAATCATGGAGCATCCGCTGCCACGCGTGCCCCTCAAGGCCGGAGCGGTCGTGACGAGCGAAGACGGCCGCAAGAGCGCCGTGCCCGTGGTCGAATTCAGCCAGACCGAGCTCGTGCTCGATGTCCGGGGCCTTGCGGTCGGCTCGACCGTCACCATCGAGATGACCGGCAACGGCCACACCGACGTCTTCACCGCCCGCGTGGCGCGCCAAGCCAAGGGCTCCACGGAATTTGACATGCTCTTTGCCGACACGGCCGACGAAATTCGCTTCAACCGCCAGACATTTGCCCGCGAAGGGCACTGGGGCGACAAGTTCGACAATCACGTGCCCGACGGCTTTTTCGACGGCTTCAAGCGCCTGATCGGCTTTGCCGCCTACGGTTTCAAATCCATCATTGAATTCATGCCGGGCCTGGCCGGCCGCGTTCTGCGCTTTGTCGCAAGTCTTTTGCCGCGGCCTCCCAAAGCCCTGAGCGTTCGTTCCTCCTTTTGGGGTTCCTGATGCATAAAAACGATAAAGCTCTCAAACACACCCTGGCCGCTCTGGCGGCCGCTTCCCTCATGGGCCTGGCAAGTCCGGCGCCGGCGCAGAACGCGCCCGTCTGGCGCACGGACTTGACCGGGGGCGAAACGAGCGTGACGGCTCTTTCGGACCTGGCGCCGGGCATGGCGGGCAAACCCGTCAAGCTCACGGGTGCCGTCAATTCGGGCTACTTTGATTTTGTGGTCCGGCCCGATGAGGTGGTCACCGGGGGCGAGCTGACCCTCAACTTCACGACGTCGGCCTCTCTTTTGCCCAACGTCACGCAGCTCAACGTCTTTTTAAACGGCGAGCTGCAGACCACGCAGTCCCTGTCGGCCAAGCAGATCGGCAAGCCGCAGAGCATCGTCTTTGCACTTAACTCCGGCTCTTTCAAGAGCGGCCCCAATCAGCTGCGCGTCGAATTCGTGGGTCACTATCAGACCGTGTGCGAAAACCCGGCCAACGCTTCGCTTTGGCTGGACATCGCGCCCGAAAGCGAGCTCGCGCTCAACAAAGCCTTCGTGCGTCTGCCCAATGATCTCTCGGCCTTCCCCGCGCCCTTTGTGAGCGCCACGCCCGCGGGCCAAACAACGAGCCTGCCCATGGTCTTTGCACAGGCTCCCTCGGATAAGCAAGCCCAGGCCGCGGCGATTCTGGCCGGGTACACCGGCAGCCTTGCGCAATGGGGCAAGGTCGACTTTCCCGTCTACTACGGCGAAGTGCCCGCCAAGGGCCACTTCGTGGTCTTTGCCACCAACGACAACAAACCCGATTTCCTGTCGGAACTGCCGGTCTTTGAAGGCCCCGAAATCCACATGCGCGACGTTGTGGGCGGTCAGCACGAAAAAATGCTCGTGATCGGCGGGCGCAACGCCGAGGACCTCGTCATCGCCGCCAAGGCTTTGACCGGCGGCTCGCAGATGATCGGCGAGACCTTCCGCGTCAAGGACTTTAGGGACGAGGAGCCGCAGGAGGCCTACCGGGCCCGCCACTGGGTGAACCCGGCCGAAGCGCTGACGCTGAGCAGCCTCATGCAGTACCCGACGCAGCTGACGAGCCGCGGCGCGCTGATGCCGGCCATGCACCTTAACATCAACATGGCGCCCGACCTTTACGCCATCGATGGCGCCGAAGCCAAACTCAATGTGCTCTACCGCTACAGCCGTCCGGCAGAAGGCCAGATTGCGCAGATGCGCGTGATGGTCAACTCCGCTCTGGCGGGCAGCACCAACTTTACGCAAGGCGCCGATCGCGGTCACGCCGACTTCTCGGTGCAGGCCGTCCCGGGGCCCCTGTTCTCGGCCGTGGGTCCGCGCGACGGCATGACCCTGACGAACGACCTCACCCTCGAGCCCTTCTACGGCTCGCAGGCGCTGGAGGGCACGCCCGACAACTGCCGCACCGCGGCGCTGCCGAGCCAGACCGTGCAGATTGATCCGACTTCGAGCATTTCGTTTTCGGGGTTCTATCACTACGCGCAATTGCCCGAAATCGGGCTCTTCACTCAGGGCGGGTTCCCCTTCTCCAAGTACGCGGACCTCTCGCAGACCGCCGCGTACGTGACCGACCTGAGCAACACGCGCTATGTGACGACGCTTTTAAATGCCGTGGCGCGCATCGCCTCCGCAACGGGTACCGTGCCGAGCCACATCACCGTGACGGGCAAGGCCGACGGAGCGGTGTTTAAGGACAAGGATGTGCTGCTGATCGGCAAGCTCCCCGCCAACATCACGACCCTGGATCAGAACACCGCCGAGAACCTCGAAAAGGTCGTCTCGTCGACGGTTTCGGGCAAGGGGCAGGCCGCGGGCACCGAGGATCCGGAAAACGCGCCGCTGGCGGCCGTCGTTTCCGTCAAGTCCCCGGCCGATGCGGGCCGCACCGTGGTGGCCCTGATGAGCGCGGGCGCGCGCGGCGCCAAGCTGCTGAACGAAGGCCTGTCGGATCGATCCAAGCTGCAGTCGGCCGCGGGCGGCACCGTCTTTGTGACCGAACAGGGGGTTTTGGGCTTTAAGCCCACCGAGACGTGGTGCTCCGGGAATCTGCCCTGGTACCAGCGCGTGTGGGTGTCGCTCGCCAACCGCCCGTTCCTGCTCGTGCTCTTTGCCCTGATTGCCGCCGTGGCTGCGGGCTGGGGCATCTTTGCGGGTATGCGCCGTTATCTGCGCGGCCGCTCGTCGATCTAATCCGTTTTCGAGAGGTTTTTGAATGTTTAAGTTTTCCCGTTCGATGCGCGCCGCGTCTCTGGCCGCCCTCACCGCTCTGTCTCTTCCCGCCGCTCAGGCCTGGGACAAGTGGGACGCCTTTAAGGCGGCCAACGTCAACGAGGGCTTTCGCGTGGTCGACTACAGCGACAGCCGCCGCATCACCACGAGCGAAGGCCAGTCCTATGCCCTCTTTTTCGCCCTCGTGGCCGGCGACAAGGCAAGCTTTGAAAAGCTTTTGAAGTGGACCGAGGACAATCTGGCCGCAGGCGACATCACCAAGCACAAACCCGCGTGGCTCTGGGGCAAAGGCGCCTCCGGCTGGGGGATCCTCGACGACAACAATGCTGCCGACAGCGACATGTGGATCGCCTATGACCTGCTGGAAGCCGGGCGCCTCTGGAACCGGCCCGACTACACGGCCAAGGCCAAGGCGATGATGACCCTTTTGAAGAAGGACGTGCGCGACGTCGAGGGCCTCGGTAAAGTGATCCTACCGGGCTACAAGGGCTTTGAGCAGAAGAACTTCGTGACCCTCAATCCGAGCTACTACCCGGTCTTTATCCTGCGCCGCTTTGCACAGGAGGATCCCGAGTGGAACGCCGTCATTGAGGGCACGGTGCGCGCTCTGGTGCGCTCCTCCCCGCGCGGCTTTGCCCCCGACTGGGTGCGCTTTGACCTCCAGGGCAAGATGATGGCCGAAAAGGGCGACGACTACACCCTGGGCTCGTACAACGCCATCCGCACCTACATGTGGGCGGCGATGATGAGCCAAGACGATCCGGTGCGCGGGATTCTCACCGAGCGCTACGCCCCCTTTGCCAAACTGACGGCGCAAAACGGCATGCCGCCCGAGACAATCAACATCCACACCGGCAAGGGCATCGGCACGGGCTCGACGGGCTTTGCCGCCTGTGTGCTTGAACTCCTGGGCCCCGGCGCCGCGCAGAACTACCTGCGCACCGTCGTGGAAAACGACCCGATCGTGGCGGAAAACTATTACCGCAACACGCTTTTGGTCTACGCCATCGGCTTTGACCGCGGTCTTTATAGTTTTGACCGAAACGGATATCTGACGATCAGTGACAAGGCGACCCTGACCAAGATCGTCCCCAAGGCCGCGCCCGAGCCCGCGGCCAAGCCGGCCGAGGAACAGGCCCCGGCCGAGGAACCGGTTGATGAAACCGTGGAAGCCGACAAGTCCGAGGTGGCCGATCCGGCCAAGGAGGCGGCCAAGGCCGACCCCAAAGCTCAAGCCAAGACCGAGCCCAAGGCTGAGGTGAAGATGCAAGCCCTGCCCGAAGCCAAGAGTGAAGCCAAACCCGAGGCCAAGACCGACGCCCAGCCGGCCCCCGCCCCTGCGGCGGCTCCGGCGGCGCAGCCCCGGAAGGCCGAGGGCCAGCCCGAGGTCTCGGTTGAGGTTAAAGGTGAAGAACCGGCCAAAGACAAGGCCGCCGCGAAGCCGGCCGATGAGCCTGCCGTCAAGGCTCCGGTCAAGGGTGAAGGTGCCGCCGATGGCGCAACCTCCGTTGCGCCCGCTTCCGGTGCCGCACCGGCTGCCGCCACTGAAGGGAGCCGCCCGTGAAAGCCGCTGAGAACCTCACCGCGCGCATGATCGGCGGCCCGGGACTGTGGAACGTCTACTTCATCTGCAAGTTCTTCCTGTCGTCCCTGGGGTATCTTCGTTTGGAGATGCTCGCCAACGTGGCCTTCTTCTGCTTTTTGCTGCTGCCGACCAAGGGACGCTTTGCGCGCTTTGTCAAGCAGCTCGTGGCCCTGGTGTGCGGCATTGCGCTCATCTGGTCCGAAAGCTTCCTGCCCGGGCCGCAGAGCATCATGGCCAACGCTTCGGGCATCACGGGCTTTTCGTTCAACTACGTGATGCAGCTCGCCTGGGACTTCATCAACTGGCGCATGGTGTTCGCGGGCCTGGCGATCCTGCTGATCTACTACGCCGCCCGTGACTTTGTGCGCGTGACGGCGATCACGGGCTGCTGGCTGCTGTACCTCGTCATTTCCCCCTTCTTCGGCACGACCCCCGCGCAACAGAGCAACCTCGTGCCGCAGGCGGCCGTGGCCGGTGCCGCGGGCGTCGCCGGCGACCCCGAGGCGCTGCTGGCGCAGTCCAAGGGCACCGCTCAGGGGGCCGTGACGAGCGAAGAGATCGACAAGTGGTACCGGACCTTCATCGCCTACGAGCGCGACCGCGTGGCCAGGTTCCCCGACGCGATCAACCCCAAGGACACGCCCTTTGACATCGTGATCCTCAATATCTGCTCGTTGTCGACCGACGATCTGATTGCCGCCAACCTCATCAACAACCGCACGTTCAATCAGTTCAACATCCGGTTCGACCACTTCAATTCCGCCACGTCCTACTCGGGCCCGGCCGCCCTGCGTCTTCTGAACGGCGCCTGCGGGCAGCCCTCGCACAATGGCCTGTATGACGCTCGCCGCCCGGAATGCGAAGTGATGAACCGCCTGGACGCGCTGGGCTTCAAGCAGCATCTCTTCTTGGACCACAGCGGCGTGTACGACAACTATCTTAACGCCATGCGCACGCAGGCGGGTCTGACGGCGCCCTTTGAGCGCCGCCGCTACCCGATCAAGTACATGAGCTTTAACGACGAGGAAATCGCCGATACGCTCTCCGTGCTGCGTCACTGGCGCAGCGTCGTCACCAAGGAAAAGGCCAAGCGCAGCGTTTCGCTCTTTAACTTCATCGCCCTGCACGACGGCAACCGTCAGCCGGGCAAGTCCCGCTGGGAGGAGTTTGAGCCGCGCGCCCGCGCCTTCATCAACGCCTTGGATACATTCATGGCCGAGCTGCAGCGCAGCAAGCGCAAGGTGATGCTCGTGATCGTGCCCGAACACGGCGCGGCCGTGCGCGGGGACCGCATCCAGACGCCGCGTCTGCGCGACATCCCGAGCCGCCGCATCACGCAGGTGCCGGTGATGGTCAAGTTCTTCGGGCTCAATAAGCTCCCGAAGACCCCGGTGCATGTGACGAGCGACACGAGTTATCTTGCCCTGACCACCCTCATCGGACGCGTCATCGAGACCAACTACTTCAGTAAGCCCGAAGGCGCCGTGCCCCTGGCCGATCTCATTAACGATCTGCCCACGACGCATATGGTGAGCGAAAACGCTCAGGCCATGGTGCTCGAATACAAGGGCAAAGATTACCTCAAGATGTCCAAGGGCCAGTGGCGTCCGTACGACGCCGAGTAACCCAAGCTTTTTCGGCTAACCAACAGGAGCCCGCGGATTCGTCCGCGGGTTTCTTTTTCGTCGCCGCGGCAGAGGCAGTCTTTCCGGCTTCGCTCTTGCGGTTTGCTGCTCTCCCCTGTGCAGTTTATCTTTCCGTGACTTTTAGAAAACTAGTCTCCAGCCTCTGTTTGAATGGAGCCGGTATGCCTCGTGAGCCCTTTGTCGAAAACCCTCAGGCGAGGATGTCGTGCTTGCGGCAGTCGGCGCCGAAAGCGGTTTCGTCCACATTGCGCTTCATGGCGACGGCCTCGTGGTTTTCGCCTGTCGGCACTTAGAAAAAAACGCCCGGTTTCCCACTTTTTGAGAAAAGTGTGGACGTTCGTTCCAAAGCGAATTGTCCTCAGAAGGCTGCCAGAACTCCCAGTTCCTTTAGTGCCCGGCACACTCTGCGAGCATCTGAATTGCTCAACCGCCCATACAAGTGTCCTTCCCGCATCCGTGCAAGCGGTATCTGAGCCAGTTTGCAACAGCGTGCCACCGATGGTTTCGGCAAACCTTCCTTCGCCCAGTCATTGAGGAGAATTTCGCCGGGAAATCCCGCTCTCGGCGCATGAGATGTCACTTTGACGGTTAAAACGAGAACGCTGTCCTCAAACCGTTTCGGCGAAACGGCAATCACAGGCCGACGCTTGAAAACTCCCGGTTTGTCTTCAAATTCAAAAGCTACTTGACGAATTTCAAACGGAAGCGGGGCGTCGATACTAGTAGTCATCTTCGCCCTCGACATCGTCCTGCTCGCGCCACTCCTTAGGCATGATCAGCTTTCCATTTTCCTCTCTGCCAGCCAAAATCAACGGGGAATTCCAATTGACCACAGGACGCGGTTCAACTCTAACGTCGTATGGAAACCCTCCCGTGGCAATGAATTTGCGAATCATTGATTTCACGATGGTTACAGCCGGAATCCCGAGTTCTTCGGCCAAGCGAGTCAGTTCTTCTTTGTCCGAAGCTGGGATCTTCATATTGAAACTAACAAGCGCTGACATTCGATGCCCCTCTGTAAAAAACAGAAATGATTACCAATTTATACCGTCATTGTACCTGTTTTATCTACTCATAGGGGTTAATTACATCGTTATCGATCTCAAAAATACGCCCGGCTCTTTCCTCCCGAAAAAACGGAAGGAGAAAAGCGCGGGCGTTTGCGGTTGATCGATCCCTACTCGGTCTTTTGATCGGTCGATGCTCCGCACGTCCGCAGACATGGCCGAAAAAGAGTCAAGGGAGGATTGGTCGGCCAATGATCAATTCAGTTGGCGCGCCGTCGGCGCAGGCTCGCCGTCAATAAAGAACTCCCGCCTTCGCGCCGAACGTTGCCATCCGGTCAAAAGCGGGAGTTTTCGTTTTCCCGTCACGGCCGAACCCCTTGGGGCCGGCCGGCGGGCGCACGGCGATCGTCGATCAGTTCTTGGACTTGTCGACGAGCTTGTGCGCGGCGATCCAGGGCATCATGGCACGCAGCTTGGCGCCGGTGACTTCGATGCCGTGTTCGCTCGTGAGGCGACGCTGAGCCGTCAGGGTCGGGTACTTCAGCGCGCATTCGAGCATGAAGCTCTTGGCGTATTCGCCGTTTTGAATGTTCTTGAGGCACTCGCGCATGGCCTTGCGGCTTTCGTCGTTGATGACCTTCGGGCCCGTGTGGTACTGGCCGTACTCGGCGTTGTTGGAAATCGAGTAGTCCATGTTGGCGATGCCGCCTTCGTAGATGAGGTCCACGATGAGCTTCATTTCGTGGCAGCACTCAAAGTAGGCCATTTCCGGTTCGTACCCGGCTTCCACCAGGGTTTCAAAGCCGGTCTTGATGAGTTCGACCAAGCCGCCGCACAGCACGGCCTGTTCGCCGAAGAGGTCGGTTTCGGTTTCGGCGCGGAACGTCGTTTCAATGACGCCGGCACGGCCGCCGCCGGCGGCACAGGCGTACGACAGGGCAATGTCGTGGGCCTTGCCCGAGTTGTCCTGGTACACGGCGATGAGCATCGGGGTGCCGGCGCCGCCCACGTAGGTCGAGCGCACGGTGTGGCCCGGGGCCTTGGGGGCGATCATGATGACGTCGAGGTCCTTGCGGGGCACGATCTGGCCGTAATGGATGTTAAAGCCGTGGGCAAAGGCCAGGGCCGCACCTTCCTTGATGTTCGGTTCGATCTGCTTGTGGTAGACGTCGGCGATGAATTCGTCGGGCAGAAGAATCATCACGACATCGGCGCCGGTGGTCGCCTCCTCAATGGTCTTGACCGTCAGGCCGGCGTTTTGAGCCTTGGCCCAGGACGAGCCCCCCTGGCGCAGACCGACGACGACGTCGCAGCCCGAGTCGTGCAGATTGAGGGCGTGAGCGTGGCCCTGGCTGCCGTAGCCGATGATGGCAACCTTCTTACCCTTGATGAGCGAGAGGTCGGCGTCCTTGTCGTAGAAAACCTTCATGTTTTTACTCCGTTGTTGATGAAGCGGTTGTTCTTAACCGTGTTGAAAAAATGTTGGGTCAGAGTTTGAGAATGCGCTCGCCGCGGGCAATGCCGCTCGCGCCCGTGCGCACCGTCTCAAGAATCAGTTTGGGGTCGATCGCCTTCATAAAGGCGTCGAGCTTGTTGCTGTCGCCCGTGACTTCGATCGTGTAGGTCTTGTCCGTGACGTCGATGACGCGGGCGCGGAAAATCTCGGCAATGCGCAACATCTCGTCGCGGTCGCGCCCGACGGCGCGAAGCTTGATGAGCATCAGTTCGCGCTCGACGTAGTCGCTTTCCATCAGGTCGTAAACCTTGATGACTTCCACGAGCCGGTTCAAATGCTTGGTGATCTGCTCCATGCGCTTTTCGTCGGCGTAGGAGACGATCGTCATGCGCGAAATCGTTTCGGTTTCCGTCGGGGCTACCGTCAGGCTTTCGATGTTGTAGCCGCGGGCCGAGAAGAGCCCGACGACGCGCGACAGAGCCCCGGAGGTGTTCTTCAAAAGAACGGCAAGAATGTGGCGGGACTGCATCGTTACTTCTCCTCGGAAAGAACCATGTCGGTCAGGCCCTGGCCGGGGCCGACCATCGGACGCACCGGCTCTTCGCGGGCAATGTGCACGTCGACGAACACAAATTCGTCCTTGTACTTGCCGAACGCGTCCTCAATGCATTGGTCGAGCTCGGCGTAGGTGGTGGCGCGCAGGCCCACGAGCCCGTAGCTTTCGACGAGCTTGACGAAATCGGGCTGCACCTCCATCACCGACTCACTCATGTGGCCGTTGTAGTAAGCCCTCTGCCAGACGGCGACCATCCCGAGGTAGGCGTTGTTCAAAAGGAAGATCTTGGGCTTGCGGCCGTACTGCTTGACCGTGCCGAGCTCCTGAATGTTCATCTGAATCGAGCCGTCGCCCGTAAAGCACACGACGTCTTCGTCGGGGTGGGCAAACGAGGCGCCCACGGCCGCGGGGAACCCGTAGCCCATGGTTCCGAGCCCGCCGCTCGTCATCCAACGGCGCGGCTTGGAAAACTTGAGGTACTGCGCGGCCCACATCTGATGCTCGCCCACGTCGGTCGTCACGTAGGCGTTGCCTTGGGTTTTCTTCCAGACGCGCTCGATGACGGCCTGCGGGCGGATGGGACCGTTTTCGTCCTCGGTGTACTTAAGGCACTGCATGGCGCGCCAGCCGTTAAGGCGCTCGTCCCAGGCGGCCAGATCCTCCTCGTTCAAACGGTCGGTCGTGGTCTCGAGGATCTTGACCATTTCCTTCAACACTTCGTAGACGTCGCCGACGATGGGCACGTCCGTGGTGACGTTCTTGGAAATCGAGCTCGGATCGATGTCGATCTGAACGATCGTGTGCGGGTTCTTTTCAAAGTCGGCCGGGCACCCGATCACGCGATCGTCAAAGCGCGCGCCGACGGCAAAGACCACGTCGCAGTACTGCATGGCCATGTTGGCTTCATACGTGCCGTGCATGCCGACCATGCCGAGGAACTTTTCGTCGGTGCCGTCAAAGCCCCCGAGGCCCATCAGGGTGCTCACCACCGGGTAGCCGGTGAGCTGCGCGAAGCGGTTCACGAGAGCACTCGCCTTGGTCGAAACCGCGCCGCCGCCGATGTACATCAGGGGCCGCTTGGCCGACAAGAGCACCTGCATGGCCTTTTTGATCTGGCCCGTGTGGCCGCGGGTGACGGGGCGGTAGCTGGCGATCTCGCAGGTCTTGGGATAGTCAAAGACGGCCTTGGCGCACTGCACGTCCTTGGGAAGGTCCACGAGAACGGGGCCGGGGCGGCCGGTGCGGGCGATGTAAAAGGCCTTTTTAATGGTGTCTGCGAGCTCGGAGACGTCCTTGACGAGGAAATTGTGTTTGACGCAGGGGCGCGTGATGCCCACCGTGTCGCATTCCTGGAAGGCGTCGGTGCCGATCAGGCTCGTGCCCACTTGGCCCGAGAAGACCACCATCGGAATGGAATCGGCGTAGGCCGTGGCAATGCCCGTGACGGCGTTGGTGGCGCCCGGACCCGAGGTCACCAGCGCCACGCCGATTCTGTCCGTGCAGCGCGAGTAGGCGTCGGCGGCATGCACCGCGGCCTGCTCGTGGCGCACCAGCACGTGCCTGAAGTACTTTTGTTTGTAGATCTCGTCGTAAATCGGAAGCACGGCGCCGCCAGGGTAGCCGAACACGTACTCGACACCCTCGGTGTGAAGCGCTTCGATGAGAATGCGCGCACCGGTGATCGGCTCGGCCTTCTTCGCGTTCTCTTCAGTGGTCTGCATAGGAAACAATTCCGCTCGCTCGTTATGGTTGGCATCCAAGGGCTTGGCGGACCTTTCGGAGGGGGGGGGAAGACTCGGCGCTTGGGTCTTGATGGGACCGCTTGGCCGCTGTGACTGCGAGGAGTGGCTTGAGAACCGTCCTTAGCCGGACGATGGGGAAACCGTTCGCCGCACGCCCGACGCGGTAACGACGGACGCCCGAAGGCGCGTTGTGTGCCTTGGTATGCACTGGAAATTTCACAACGCAGTCTCGACTGTATCGGGTTTTGCCTCCAAAGAAAAGAGCGCTTTTCCATTCACAAGGATTTTCGCGGCATTTTCTGAATTTTTGTCAAATGCGCTAAGATGCCGCCCCTAGGGATTAATTTGTAGACGCCCTCGTTTTGCGCGGGTAAGCCCGTGCCGCAAGGCCTCACGGGCTCTCGGACAACGCAAAAGCACGCCCGCGGCCTTTGCAAAAGTTGCGACTTTTGCAAAACCGCCGATCCCCCAACCTCGACTCACACACTAAAAAACAACGATATGGCAAGCACTTCCACCACCTGGGGCTCGAAAATCGGCTTTATTCTGGCCGGCGCCGGTTCGGCCATCGGCCTGGGTTCCATTTGGAAATTCCCCTTCTGGGCCGGCACCAACGGCGGCTCGGGCTTCATCATCCCCTACATCTTCTTTACGTTCACGATCGGCATTACGCTGCTGATCGCAGAACTCACGGTCGGGCGCGCCGGCCGCGGTTCGGCCCTCAACGCCCTCAAAAAGCTTGGGGGCCCGACCTTTGCCGTGCTCGGGGGTATTGCGATCCTCACAAGCTTCGTGATTCTGTCCTACTACTCGGTCGTGGGCGGCTGGTGCGTCAAGTACTTGGCCGATAGCCTCGCGGGCGGATTGGTCACGAGCGACACGCAGGTTTTGAAGGACACCTTCGGCAACCTGGTCGCCGACGGCGTCGCGAATACCGGCTGGCACATCGCCTTTTTGACGTTGACCTGCGCCGTTGTGGCGCTCGGCGTGGTCAACGGCATCGAGCGCCTCTCCAAATACCTGCTGCCCACGCTCTTTATCCTGATGCTCGTCATCATGGTGCGCTCCTTGTCGCTGCCCGGCGCCATGGAGGGCGTCAAGTTCCTCTTTGACTTTAGCTTTGACAAGCTCACCTGGATGGGCGTTTTGAACGCCATGGGCTTTACGTTCTTTTCGCTCTCCCTGGGCTGCGGCATCATGGTCACCTACGGGGCGTATCTCAAGGACAGCACGGACGTGCCCAACTCGTCCCTGTGGATTGCGTACCTGGCGGTGCAGACCTCGATCCTGGCCGGTTTGATGATCATGCCGGCGGTCTTTGCCATGGGACAGGACCCAAACGCCGGCCCGGGCCTGGTGTTTGTGACGATCCCGTACATCTTCTCGCAGATCCCGATGGGCGAGCTCTTTATGGTGCTCTTTAACGTGTGCCTGCTGGTGGCGGCCCTGACGAGCTCCGTGTCCCTCTTGGAAGTGTGCATCGCCTACCTGCAGAACGAATGGCACATGACGCGCATCCCCGCCTCGATCCTTTGCTACGTGGGGTTGGCGCTGCTCGGTGCCGTCTCGGCCCTGTCCTTCGGCGCGTGGTCCGACATGACGATCTTCGGGCGCATCTTCTTTGACTTCCTCGACTGGTTCTGCTCGAACATCATGATGCCGCTGGGGGGCCTGGCGGTGGCCGTGCTGGCCGGCTGGAAGGCCTGGGAGAGCACGCAGACCCAGATTAACCTCAACCACCACTACGGTGCGGCGGCCAACGCCTTTACGAAGTTCTCGCTTCGGTATCTGGCGCCCTTCCTCGTGCTGGTGGTGATCGCCACGGGCGTGTAAAAACGACGGGCGGGTTGCCGCGGCGACCCGCCGCGAAACGAGGACCCTTCCGAGTTTTCTCGGGGGGCCTTTTTGCTGCAAAAGGCCTCAGGCTAGGCGGTTTACCCATAGGTGGCGGCTCGTAAAAATGCTATAACCCACCCCGAACGCGGCGCTTCGGAGCCGCGAGAGCTTTAACGAAAAGAACATTTCAGGGACACATCATGTCTGACAACAGATCTACCTGGACGAGCCGACTGGGCTTTATTCTGGCCAGCGCCGGCGCGGCCATTGGCCTGGGGGCCATCTGGAAGTTCCCGTATCTGGCGGGCTCCAACGGCGGCAGCGTCTTTATGTTTCCGTACATCGTCCTTTCCTTTACGATCGGGCTGGTGCTTCTGATTGCCGAAGTGGGTCTGGGCCGCACCGGCAAGGGCTGCATCGTGACGGCCTACCGCTGCATCGCGGGTCGCGGCTGGACGATCTGGGGATACCTGGGCGTGCTCACGGGCTTTATGGTGCTGTGCTTTTACTCGAGCATCGGCGGCTGGACCTTTTCGTATTTGATCGACGCGCTCATGGGCAAGGGCCTTGTGAACAACGAAAAGGAACTCGGGGCCCTGTTCGGCGGGCTGGTGTCGAGCCCCGCGAAATCCCTGGGCTTTCAGGCGCTCTTTTTGTTCCTGACGGGCTGGGTTGTGGCCAAGGAAGTCAGCCGCGGTATCGAGATGCTCAGCAAGGTGCTCATGCCCCTCTTTTTTGTGCTCGTGCTCGTGGTGATCGTGCGCGGCGTGACGCTGCCGGGCGCCTCCGAGGGGCTCTCCTACCTCTTTGCCTGGAACCCGCAGGCCTTTAGCTTCGAGAGTCTCTTGTCGGCCATGGGCTTTACGTTCTTTTCGCTTTGCATCGGCTGCGGCTGCATGCTCACGTACGGCTCGTACCTGTCGCGAGAGACCAACCTTTTGAGCGGCTGCGCCTGGATTACGTTCCTGACCACGGCCGCCTCGATCCTGGGCGGTTTGATGATCATGCCGGCGGTGTTTGCCTTTAATCTGAACCCCTCCGCGGGGCCGGGTTTGACCTTCATGACCATGCCCGTGGTGTTTGCGCAGCTGCCCTTCGGTCAGCTCTTTGCCGCGGCCTTCTACGCGTGCCTGGCCATGGCCGCGATCACGAGCTCCGTGTCGCTTCTCGAACTCGTGGTGGCGTTCCTGGTGGACGAACTCAAGATGCGCCGTATGACCGCCTCCATCGTGAGCTGCGTGGCGATGTTGGTGGTGGGGAGCCTTTGCACCCTCTCCTTCGGGCCGCTGGCGGACTACAAACCCCTCTTTAACCGCACCTTCTTTGACCTCTTTGACTTCTTCACGAGCAACCTGTCGCTGCCCATTGGGGGCCTGGTGGTCTGCGCCCTCGTGGGCTGGAAGCGCTGGGGCATGATGAAGGAGGAGATCCGCCTGGGCTCCAACGCGTCGGAGGCGACCATGTCGCTCTTTCGCGGGGTGCTGACGATCGCCTGCCCGCTCTTGGTGGTCGTGGTGCTCATCTCGGGCCTCATTTGATCGGGTCTGATCGGATCGCCGAGGGGGGCAAGCCCCTCTGATCGACAAAACCTTAAAACCGGAAGTCGGATGTGCTCCTTCTTCCGGTTTTTCGTGCCCTTTCAGTAGTCGGCGCCTGAAAACGCTGATCCGGCGAGCTCGCCGCTTGAGGCGCGGCGACGCTTGGCTTTCCCCTTTTTCCCGGTGCGCCGACGCCGTCCGTTTTGACCTGCCGTATGCCCGGCACGGGCGCCGCCTTTGACCTCCCCGCCGACGGCGTTTTCCCTGATGCCGGCCTCAAAAATGGTATAAAGCATCCGCAGGGCGGCTCACGCCGGCCGCTCTTTGTGAATTTCAGCTTTACCACCTCCCCAATTTCAGTCTTACATCATGTCCGAGATCAGATCCACGTGGACGAGTCGTCTGGGTTTTGTGTTGGCCAGTGCCGGCGCGGCCATCGGCCTGGGGGCCGTTTGGAAGTTTCCGTATATGGCGGGCACCAACGGCGGCAGCGCCTTCATGTTTCCGTACGTTGTCCTGTCGCTCACGATTGGTCTGGCCCTCCTGATCGCGGAGGTGGGCCTCGGGCGCACGGGCGGCGGCTGCGCCGTGACGACCTACCGCAACATCGGCGGGCGGCGCTGGACCGTCTGGGGGTACCTGGGCATCGTCACGGGCTTTCTGATCCTCTCCTTTTACTCGACCATCGGCGGCTGGACGCTTTCGTACCTTATTGACGCCGCGCTGGGCCGGGGCCTTGTGACCGACCAAAAGCAGCTCGAGGCCCTCTTTGGGGGTCTAGTGACGAGCCCGGCCAAGTCCCTCTTCTTTCAGGCGCTCTTTTTGTTCATCACGGGCTGGGTGGCGGCCCGCGACATCCGCCGCGGCATTGAAAAACTGAGCAAGGTGCTCATGCCCCTCTTGTTTGGCCTGGTGCTCGTCGTGATCATCCGCGGCGTTACGCTTCCCGGCGCCTTTGAGGGCCTCACTTACCTTTTTGCCTGGAACCCCGAGGCCTTCAGCTTTGAGAGCCTCTTGTCGGCCATGGGCTTTACGTTCTTTTCGCTTTGCATCGGCACGGGCGGGATGATCACCTACGGCTCGTACCTGTCGCGCCAAGACAATCTGCTGTCGGGTTGCGGCTGGATCACGATCCTCACGACCGCCGCTTCGCTTCTGGGGGGCCTGATGGTGATGCCGGCGGTCTTTGCCTTTGGCCTCAATCCTTCCGCGGGGCCGGGCCTGACGTTCATGACCATGCCCGTGGTGTTTGCGCAGCTGCCCTTAGGCACGCTTTTTGCCGTGGCCTTTTACGCGTGCCTGGTGATGGCGGCCCTGACAAGCTCCGTGGCGCTTTTGGAAATTCCGGTGGCGTATTTGGCCGATGAGCGCGGCATGAACCGCGTCAAGGCTTCGGTCATCAGCTCGGTGGCAATCTTTGCCGTCGGGAGCCTGTGCACGTTGTCCTTCGGGCCCTTGGCGGACTTCAAGCCCCTCTTTGGGCGCACCGTTTTTGACCTCTTTGACTTTTTTTCGAGCAACCTTGCCATGCCCATCGGCGGGCTGGCGTCCTGTGCCCTGGTGGGCTACGTGCGCTGGGCGCAGGTGCGCGAAGAGATTCGCCTGGGCTCGTCCGTCACGCACGCCAACCTCAAGCTCTACCGCGGGGTGCTGACGTTCGGCTGCCCCCTGCTGGTGATCACGGTGCTGATCACGGGTCTGATCTGACCCGGCACCACCTTGAACAAAAGGCCGCCCCAGCTTGCACTCGGGCGGCCTTTTGCCCTTCAGATCCGCTCGTCGTCGGGGGCCGAGAGAAAGTACTCGAAGGGTTTTGTGACAGTGCCTCAAAGCCCCGTCTCATGGGGCTTGGAGGGGCCAAACGGTCAGCCTCCGTTTAAAAGCCGGCGGCGGCGCTGTTCAAAAAGGCACACGGCGGCGGCCGCACCGACGTTGAGCGACTCACAGGCCGACTCGATCGGAATGAGATAGCGCTCATCCGAGACGGCCAGCGCCCGCTGCGACAGGCCCGGCCCCTCGGCGCCCATCATCCACACCACGGGCTTGGCTTCCCAGCCCGGGGTTCTGAATAGATCCATCCCGCCGCGCGCGTCGGCGGCCAGAATCCGGCCCGTAAAGAGCGTGTGGATTTCCTCGGGGGCGACGTTTTCATAAAGCTTGGCGGTAAAGTGCGCACCCATGCCCGCGCGCAACACCTTAGGGGCCCAGAAACCGGCGGAGCCGCAGCTTGCGGCAATATGGCGCACTCCGGCGGCCAGAGCCGTGCGAATGAGCGTGCCCATGTTGCCTGCGTCCTGCACCCCGTCAAGGTACAGGGCATCTTCGGCAATCGGCTTGGCGGGGCGCTCGGCGCTGCTCGCAGCCACCTCCACCATCAGACCCGAGCCGTTTTCCACCGGGCACACCGCGTCGTAAAGCTTGTCGGCCACGACGAGCATGCGCGCGCCCGTCTTTTCCGAGACGCGCTCGGCGAGGTCCGCCGCTTCCCGCGTGAGGCCATGCTCGCGCAGGATCACCAGCAGCGCCTGCGCGTGCTTTTCACAGATCATTTCCGCCAGATGAATGCCTTCGGCCAGGGTCGAGCCCGCTTTCTTGGCGCCGCGGGGATTTTCACTGATGCGCCTCCAGCGCTTGACGTTTTCGTTGACGGCGGAATTGATGAGGGTCATGGGCAAAGAAAAAACATGGGGTTGACGTACGGCGCGTATTGTATCGCTTCGCCCCCCCTCGCCCTGAAGGGCGCGGCGGTGTCGGTCGGGCCGTCGGCGTCGGGCGGCGGCACCTCGTCGTGGAGAAATGCAATCTTCCCCGTCAATCCCGTGTTTTCTCATCCGAACGGATGAAGGCTTCGGGAGGGTGCGGGTGCGCGCGGTATAGTTAGCGGATTGCTTAATCGAACATTCGGCGGCAAGGCGTGTTCGTGCGCACTTGCCCTTGCGCCATTTTGCGTGCCCTGCCGCCGCCCTAAGGACTGACCGCCGTGACCGACTACGTCGACAACATACAGACGCGCCGCGCCGAAATCGGAGTGCTGCGCACGATTCCGGAGCTGCTCACCCATCACCTCGAGCACCGCTCCCACATTCCGGTGTACATGTACTACGACAACCGCACCAAGGAATGGGTCACGCTCACGGTGGCGCAGACCTACGAGCGCGTGATGCGCTGGGCACGCGCCTTTGCCAAATTGGGCCTCAAGCGCGGCGAGCGCGTGGCCATGCTCCTGCCCAACGGGATCGACGCCGTGTGCTTTGACATGGCGGCCCTCACCTGTGCCCTCGTGCCCGTTCCTCTGCACGCCATCGACACGGCAGGCTCCTCGGCCTTCATTTTGCGCGACTCGGGCGCCCGGTACCTCGTCACGACCAAGCTTTCGCGCTGGCGCGACATTGAAAAGGCGCTGGACCTTCCGGACCTTAACACGGTGGTGATCACCGACGAGGGCATTGAAACCGAAGAGACGCCCTCGCGCACCGTCACGAGCATTGACCATTGGCTCGCCACCGGCGAAGGCGTCGAGCTGCCCGCAGGGCCCGGGCCCACGGACCTGGCCGCGCTCGTGTACACCTCGGGCACCACCGGCAAGCCAAAGGGCGTGATGCTCACGCACCGCGCCCTCATCGCCAACATCAACGGCGTTTTGGGGAACCTTTGCCCCAACACGGACGACGTGTGGCTCTCGTTCCTGCCCCTGTCGCACACCTTCGAGCGCATCGCTTCCTACTACTTGGCCCTCGGGTGCGGCAACCTCGTGGCCTTTAACCGCAACATTGGCCTCTTGCAGGAAGACCTGCGCATCGTGCGTCCCACCATCATGATGAGCGTGCCGCGCGTGTACGAAAAGATCTACTCCAAGATCCAGGACCGTCTCGCGCAGAAGTCGCCCTTTGTCAAGAAGATGTTCAACTGGGCCGTGAACGTGGGCTGGCGGCGCTTCTGCAAAGCCAACGGGCTGCCGTGCCCGGCGGGTTTCTCGGCGATTTTTGATCCCTTGGTCGCCGGGTTCCTGGACCGTAAGGTGGGCGCGGGCGTCCGCGGCATCTTCGGCGGGCGTCCGCGCGTGTTCATCTCGGGCGGTGCGGCCTTTAATCCGATCGTCGCCAAGACGTTCCTCGCTCTGGGCGTGGAAATCCTGCAGGGCTACGGCATGACCGAAGCCTCCCCGGTGATTTGCGTCAACAAATTCGGCAGCAACCACCCACAGACCGTGGGCATTCCCTTGAACAACCTCGAGCTCAAGCTCGGCCCCAACGACGAGCTGATGGTGCGCGGTCCCAACGTGATGGTGGGCTATTGGATGCGCCCCGAGGACACCCGCGCGATTCTCACGCCAAACGGGTGGCTCAAAACGGGCGATCAGGCCGACATTTATAAGAGCGGCCACGTGCGCATCAAGGGGCGCATCAAGGAAATCATCGTCACGAGCACGGGCGAAAAGATTCCGCCCGCCGATCTCGAGCAGGCCATTGAAGCCGACAACCTTTTTGACCAGGTGATGGCCGTGGGCGAAGACCGTCAGTACATTGCGTGCCTGGCGGTGGTCAACCCCGAGCAGTTTGCCGCCTTTGCCAAGGAACTCGGCAAGAACCCCGAAGATCCCGACATCCTCATGGACAAGGACGTGCGCAACGCCGCCCTGCGCCGCATCAAGGCCCTGACGCGCACCTTCCCCAACTACGGGGTGCCGCGCAACGTGCGCCTCTTGTCCGATCCCTGGACCATTGAAAACGGTCTTTTGACCCCCACTCTCAAGCTCAAGCGTGCCCGCATCCGCGAGCGCTATGTGCGTGAGATTGAGGAGCTCTACGAAGACCGCCGCGCTAAGGGGCCCTGACCGCTTCGGCCGGAGCGCGCCGAGTCTACTTGCTCTTCTCGCAAAAAAACCTCGTCATGATTATCCATGGCGGGGTATTTTATTTTCCGGTCTGTCAGTTCTGACAGTCGGGTTGTCCTCGATGTTGAAACCCCGACGCGGTCAATCCTTGATACTGTTACCGAGCATATCGTTATTTACCCGAAAGTCGGCTAATGCTTACTCAGAGTCTTCCGCCGGAAGGGTCTCTTCCA
>ERZ1026848.22-NODE-22-length-83965-cov-20.858205_pt1 | contig 83965 bp, 63 predicted proteins | sample MGYA00380154_ERZ1026848 | MGnify/ENA primary metagenome ERZ1026848 (study PRJEB33269, sample SAMEA4719790) | human gut metagenome | biome: human-associated habitat; feature: organic feature; material: feces | place: Cameroon | collected 2013-10 ...
CCCCGCTTTTGTATGCCCCCGCCGCCAAGCTCTCGGAAAAGCGCCTGTGGCCTGGCATGAGCCAAGAGGGAGTGCCGCTCGTGGAGCTGACCAACGGCCGGGGCGAAGTCAAGACCCTGGCCGCGCGCCTGGCCGAAATTTTCGAGCCCTTCCCCGATCGCGATTACTTTCGCGGCGGGCGCGAGCAGGCCGAGCGCCGCGCCCTGTGGCGGCGGGTGCTCACCGATGCCCTGACGAGCCCCGCGGTCAAAATCGTCGAGGAGCTCAACCGCCGGCACCGTAGCTCGAACCTCACCAACCTCAACGAGTGGTGGTGCGGCAAAAGCCCCACCTTTGAGTGCCGCTGGGACGGAACCTTTTACGCGCCGCGCTCGGGCGCGCGTTTCCTTTTGGAGTGGATGCTCACCGGGCGCAGCCACCGCGGCAGCTCTCCGATGCAGACCGTGGAGTCGGCTCCCAAGCCCTCGGTGCTTTACGTCGACGACGACCTCATCGTCATCAATAAGCCCGCGCGTCTGAGTTCGGTGCCCGGCGTGCGCGAAAAGGTGTGCGCCAAGACGATGCTCGAAGCCGAGTTCGGCGAGCTGCACGTCGTGCACCGGCTCGACCTCGACACCTCGGGCATTCTCGTCTTTGCCCGCAACAAGCGAAGCCTCGAGCACCTCAACAGCGCCTTTCGCGCCCGCACGACGCACAAAATTTACGAGGCACGCCTCGAAGGGGAAATCGACGCACACGAAGGGCGCATTGATCTGGCCCTAGCCCTCAACTGGCTCGACCGCCCCCGCCAGTGCTGCCTTTTGGAGGGCAGCGGCGGCAAGGCGAGCGTGACGGACTTTTCGGTCATCGGCACGCAGCACTGCCGCACGGGCGTCAAAACCCTCATACGTCTGGCGCCCGTCACGGGCCGCACGCATCAGTTGCGCGTGCACTGCGCCAAGAGCCTGGGCTGCCCCATCGACGGCGATCCCTTCTACGGGCATCCGGGCCTGGAGGGCGAAACCGACGCCACCCGCCTTTGCCTGCACGCGGCGCGCCTGACGTTCGTGCACCCGAGCGACGGCAAAGAGCGCACGTTTGAGGCTCCCGCCGATTTTCCCGACTTTTAGGCGCTTGTCGGCGCGCTTTGGCCTCGGGTTTGCGCGCAGGGCCGCCGTCGGCCCGCTTTGGCCTGCGCTATCATTAATGAATGCCCGCCGGGGCGCCCGCCGAGGTCAGTCTTTGGCGTGCCGCGCACCGACGGATTCGTTCATACACCTTCGGACTCGAATGTCAGCCCAATCACACCCCGGACCGGACCCCCTTTTTCTGCCGCAGGAGCTTGCCTGATGCGCGCCGCCCTCGAACATGCGATGCATGAAGTGTGGTCGCACCGAGGCCTCACCGCTTCGCTTCTGTATCCCTTCTCGCTCATTTATCTGGCCGTGGCCCGCGCCAAGGCGCGAAAGACCGTTCCCGTCGAACTGCCCGTTCCCGTCGTCGTCGTCGGCAACATCTACGTGGGCGGCACGGGCAAGACCCCGATCACGATCGAGCTCGTGCGCGAGCTACGCACCGCAGGCTTTACGCCGGGCGTCATCAGCCGCGGCTACGGGCGCGCAAGCAACGAACTGCACCTCGTCGAAGAGGAGTCCCCGGCCGGTGAGGTCGGCGACGAGCCCCTCTTGATCCGCCGCGCCACGGGCGTACCCGTGGCCGTCGGGCGCGACCGTGTGGCCGCCGGGCGCCTTCTGATTGAAAAAAATCCCCAGGTCAACGTCATTGTGAGCGACGACGGTCTGCAACACCGACGCCTGGCGCGTGACGTGGAACTGGCCGTCGTCGGCGCCCGAGGCCTTGGCAACGGCTGGGCTCTTCCCGCCGGGCCCCTGCGCGAACTGCCCTCGCGGCTCGATGAAGTCGACGCGATTGTGCTGAGCGCCAACGAGGACGAGGTCGACAGCCGCACCCCGCGCTTTGCGGCCACCAGTCAGCTCGGCGACGTCGTGCGCCTGGCCGACGGCACCCGCCGCTCGATCGAAGACATTGCGCACCGCATTGCCGAAAAGGAAGCCACGGTGCTGGCGGCCGCGGGCATTGCCGCGCCCGAGCGCTTCTTTGACATGCTCACCGCGCATGACATTGAAGGCAAGACCCTGGCGCTGGGCGATCACTTCGACTACGTGACCAACCCCTTTGCGCAGCGCAGCGAGCGCTACATCTTCATCACCGCCAAGGACGCGGTCAAGGCCGTTCAGAATCCGCAGATCAAAAACGACCGGCGCATCTGGGTGGTCGAATACCAGACGCAGCTCGATCCGTACCTCGTGCAGTTCGTCGTCGACAAGCTCACGCAGGCGGCCGAGCGCAAGCACATCGACATCGTGCCGCCGACCGAACAGATCACACACTGATCGGTTTTGAGAGTCGCGCCCCGAGGTTTGCCGCCCCGGGGCGTTTTCTTTTTCGCGCGGGGCAAGGTCACGGCGAGGCGAATCGGCGCAGCGGACGGCTACAATGTGCTTTTCGGTAGCCGCCCCCGTCATTGGTTGGGCCGAGCGGCCGCCGAACCGTTGCCGAACCTGCCGTTCGGCCGCCAACAGGATTTTTCGAAAAGAAATGGACAGCCGTCTTACCGAAGTTTTGGTCTGCCCCGTGTGCAAGGGGCCTCTTCACTTTGATTCCGAAAAGTCGGAAATGCAGTGCGCCAAGTGCGCCCTGGCCTTTCCGCTTGACGGTGACATTCCCGTGATGCTTGCCAAGGAAGCGCGCGAAATGAGCCGCAAGGAGCAGGAAGACGCCCGCGTCAAGCCCGCGCAATAAATCTCACGTACCAAGGATATTGTCATGGGTTTCGTTGTGATTGTGCCGGCGCGCATGAAGTCGACGCGCCTGAAGGACAAACCGCTTGCCGACATCGGCGGCAAGCCCATGGTGGTGCGCACCGCCGAGCGCGCGCTGACGTGCGGGGCCGACGCCGTTTACGTGGCCTGCGACGAAGAAGCGATCGCCAAGGCTTGTGAGGGGCACGGCATCTGGGCCATCCTCACCGATCCGGCCTGCCCGACGGGCACGGACCGGCTCGCCGAAGCCGTCACCAAGCTTGGACTGCCCGACGAGACGATCGTCGTGAACGTGCAGGGCGACGAGCCGCTTATCCCGACGGGCGTCATCTCGGCCGTGGCCGCCGACCTTGAAAAGCACGGCGAGTGCGCCATCGCCACCGCCGCGCATCCGATTTCCGACGCCGAGCATTTCTTCAATCCCAACGTGGTCAAGGTCGAAGTGGACGCCGCAGGCCGCGCCCTGACTTTCTCTCGCGCGCCCCTGCCCTGGCCGCGCGACGCCTTCCGCGCAGATCAAACCCGTCTGCCCGAGGGTCTGCCCGCGTATCATCACATTGGCCTTTACGCCTACCGCGCCTCGTTTCTCAAAGCGTTCCCGAAGCTCTCGCCCGCGCCGATCGAGCACTTTGAGTCGCTCGAGCAACTGCGCGCCCTGTGGCACGGCTATCGCATCAGTGTGTTGATTCTCAAGGAAAATCTTCCCTCCGGAGTCGACACCGCCGAAGACCTTGAGCGCGTGCGCGCCATTTATGCCGCCGGCGGCGACAAGTAACAATCCTTCGGGGTTTTCAAGCAAAGCAGGCTCGCCGCAGCCTGCTTTTTTTATTTCCGGCCCGCCGGTGCCTCCTTCTTTGGTATTAGTACGCCCGCGGTGCAGGGCTTTCGAGTGGTTTTTTACGAATTGTTTCAGCTACAATTTTCCGAGTTTCCAAAGGATCGTGCGCCCCAATGGGCGCGCCGGTCGCGGCGGCCGGCCTCTTTTTTGCCGGCGCCTTGAAATCTTTGGGACAACGCTTGCGACGAAGAACGTGACGTTTCGTTTTTCATCGAACTATTTGGAGAATTCAATGCGTTTGATTCTGATCGGACCTCCCGGGGCCGGCAAGGGCACTCAGGCCAACTACATCAAAGAACACTTCGGCATTCCGCAGATTTCCACGGGCGACATGCTTCGCGCCGCCGTCAAGGCCGGCACCGAACTCGGCAAGGCCGCCAAGGTGATCATGGACCAGGGCGGTCTTGTGAGCGACGACATCATCATCGGCCTCGTCAAGGAACGCCTTCTGGCGGACGACTGCAAGAACGGCTTCCTCTTTGACGGCTTCCCGCGCACGATTCCGCAGGCCCAGGCCCTCAAGGACGCCGGCGTGCCGATCGATTTCGTTCTGGAAATCGCCGTGCCCGACTCGGAAATCGTCGAACGCATGTCCGGCCGCCGCGTGCATCCGGCTTCCGGCCGCAGCTACCACCTCAAGTACAACCCGCCCAAGGTCGCCGGCAAGGACGACGTGACGGGTGAAGACCTGGTGCAGCGCGACGACGACCGTGAGGAAGTTGTGATGAAGCGTCTGTCCGTCTACCACGCACAGACCGAAGCGCTTGTGGGGTACTACAGCGAACTGGCCGCCTCGGGCGAGCCCAACGCACCGCAGTACCGCAAAGTCAACGGTGTCGGGTCGATCACCGACATCCGCGACGCGATTTTCGCGGCTCTCAAGTAAAAGACACGGAAGGGAACACACGGCATTGACTTTGTGTTCCCTTCTTTTTTGTTTGTTGCCTGCGCAACACAGATAACCACAACGGGACTACGGCCCACAAGGCCTCGGATCCCGTACCCTCGGAGGTAAACCTATGACGACAGCACTGTGGCTCGCCATCGCGGCGGGCATCATTGCCGTGATCTTCGGCCTGGTATCCCGCAGCTGGATTCTGGCCCGCGATCCCGGCAACGCCCGCATGCAGGAAATCTCGCACGCCATTCAGCAGGGCGCAACCGCCTACCTCACCAAGCAGTACACGACGATCGGCATCGTCGGCGTGGTGCTCTTTCTGATCATCGCCTTTATCCCCGCCCTCGGCTTTAAGACCGCCGGCGGCTTTGCCGTCGGCGCCATCCTTTCGGGCGCCTGCGGCTTCATCGGTATGAACGTTTCCGTCAAGGCCAATGTTCGTACCGCTCAGGCTGCCAGCCAGGGCATGGCCCAGGCGCTGAACGTGGCCTTCCGCGGCGGTGCCATCACGGGCATGCTCGTCGTCGGTCTGGGCCTTCTGGGCGTGGCCGGCTACATGGCCTTCCTGCTGGGCACGGCCGACGCTTCGGCCGACCTTTACGCCACCATCAAGCCCCTCATTGGCCTGGCCTTCGGCTCGAGCCTGATTTCGATCTTCGCCCGACTCGGCGGCGGCATCTTCACCAAGGGCGCCGACGTGGGCGCCGACCTCGTCGGTAAGGTGGAAGCAGGCATCCCCGAAGACGATCCGCGCAACCCGGCCGTGATCGCCGACAACGTGGGCGACAACGTGGGTGACTGTGCCGGCATGGCCGCCGACCTTTTTGAAACATACGCCGTCACGATCGTGGCCACGATGATGATCGGGGCCCTGTCGACGACGGGCGACGCCATGCGCATGGTCGAATACCCGCTCGTTTTGGGCGCCGTCTCAATCATCGCCTCGATCATCGGCACGTTCTTCGTGAAGTACCTGCCTGGCAAGAAGATCATGACGGCCCTGTACCGCGGCCTGATCGTCGCGGGCGTCATCGCCGCCGTCGCCTTCTGGTTCGTGGGCGACTTCGTCTTTACCGACGCCAAGATGCTACCCGAGGGCGTCACGACGCTGCACCTCTTCGGTGCCGCTCTGATCGGCCTCGTTCTGACCGCCCTGATGGTCGTCATCACCGAGTACTACACGGGCACCGAATACAAGCCCGTGCAGACCGTGGCGCAGGCCTCGACCACCGGTCACGGCACCAACATCATCGCGGGCCTGGCGGTCTCGATGAAGTCCACCGCCCTGCCGGTTCTGGCCGTGGTTGTGGCCATTCTCGTGAGCTACACGCTCGCGGGCCTGTACGGTGTGGCCATTGCCGCCACCAGCATGCTGACCATGGCCGGCATCATCGTCGCGCTTGACGCCTACGGTCCGATTACGGACAACGCGGGCGGCATCGCCGAAATGTCCGAACTCGACGAAAAGGTGCGCAACGTCACCGATCCGCTCGACGCCGTGGGCAACACCACCAAGGCCGTGACCAAGGGCTACGCCATTGGCTCGGCCGGTCTTGCGGCCCTCGTGCTTTTTGCCGACTACACGCATGCCTTGAAGCAGCAGTTCAACATCGACTTCCAGTTTGACCTCTCCGACCCGTACGTCATCGCCGGTCTGATCATCGGCGGTCTGATTCCCTACCTCTTCGGCGCCATGGCCATGGAAGCCGTGGGCCGCGCCGCCGGTGCCGTCGTCATTGAAGTGCGCCGTCAGTTCAAGGAAATCGCCGGCATCATGGAAGGCAAGGCCAAGCCCGACTACTCCAAGGCCGTGGGCATGCTCACGGGTGCCGCCATTAAGGAAATGATCATTCCGTCCGTGCTGCCCGTCATCGTGCCGATTCTCGTCGGTCTCATCCTCGGGCCCAAGGCTCTGGGCGGCGTGCTCATGGGCACGATCGTCACGGGCATCTTCGTGGCCATCTCGATGACCACCGGCGGCGGTGCCTGGGACAACGCCAAGAAGTACATTGAAGACGGTCACTTCGGCGGCAAGGGCAGCGAATCGCACAAGGCCGCCGTCACGGGCGACACCGTGGGCGATCCGTACAAGGACACGGCGGGTCCGGCCGTCAACCCGCTCATCAAGATCATCAACATCGTGGCGCTTCTGATTGTGCCGCTGCTGACGATCTGATCGCGGCTCTCAAATAAACCGCATTGATTGCCTCGGGCGCCCGTCTCTTTTGAGAAGCGGGCGCCCGCTTTTTTATCCCCTTTTTGCCGCCCGCGATAGGCCGACGGCCTAGTCCGTTTTTACGCGCAAGCGAGCGGTTTGGCGCCTTGGTTCTTGGTTAGAATGAATGAGCTTTGCCGGGGGCCCGCCCCCGTTTTGTGCGCGCTTTTCTCGGGCCGCACACCACCGTCTTCGGAGCGCCGATGCTGGATCAGTCCCTCAAATTCGTCAAGGCCGGATCGCTTGTTCTGGCCGCCGCCCTCGTTCTTGCCGGCTGCACGGCCACGACCGTCAAACATCAGCCCAAAGCCAAATACACCGAGTTTTCCGACTCAACCTGGCGTCCCGAAACCGCGGTACGCCCGCCCTTTAAGAGCAACGAAATTGCCGTGGACGCCGTCGCGGCCCTCACCGAAGGCATGCACGCCTACTACGACACGCACCGCAGCACTTTTGCGCTACAGGACGCGGGCAACGGCAAGTGGACCGTGACCGAAACCACCCAAGAGCCCGGCGAGCGCCTCTTTACCTGGGGTAAGGGCGCCGTGCAGATCATCCGCAACGGGCGCGTCATGGCCAACGAAGGCCCGATGGTCGCCTCCCTGCTGCCCGACGGGCGCATCCTGCTGCAAAACAGCGGCAAGGCCGTCTTTAACCTCGCCCTGGTCCTGCGGGCCTTCGATATTTCCGGCAAACCCGTGCGGCAGCTTTTGCGCAACGGCAACAACCAGCCCGACACCCTGGCCTGGTTCATTCCGGGCGAAGCGCGCTTTCCCAAGGGCTCGGTGGCGTATCTGGCCACCTACTGGCTCGGCGACGACGAGCTCGTGATGCCCTCCTCTTCGGCCTTTACGGGCGCCAACCGGCTCGAAAACCTCGTGACGCGCTACGCCGTGCGCAAGACCCCCTACTGCATCAGTTACTTGAGCCACCTCGACTCGACCCCGTATGGTCTCACGTTTAAACCGGCCGAGCGCACCAAGCGCGTCAAGAGCGCCGCGCCGCAGCAGGGGCGCTTTGAGCTCACCCCCGTGCAGCGCTCCAACATGTTCTGCGAGAAGCTTCCCGAAGCCGCTCCCAAGGGCGGCAGCTGGAAGATCGGCCGCATTCAGAGCACGCGCGTCATGGAACTCACCGAAGACGCCAATGTCGAGAGCGCCGACATGGGCATTCAGCCCATCAACAGCGCAGCCGTGGACATCGGCTTTGCCGAAGTGATGCGCGCCAACGGCGGCCGCTCGCGGCTGCAGGTCGTGCCCGTGCGCATCATCCGCAACAACGAACCCGTCACGGACTTCCGACTGAAGTTCAACCCGACGGCCGCCCAAGCCATCGACGCCGTGCTCGGACAGGCCGAAGCCGCCCGCCTGGCGCATGAAGCGCAAAAAGCGCAGCCGGCCGCCGCTCGGTAAGCTTCGCAAACAGTGAACCGAATTCATCCGCTTTTGTTTTTTTTCAACTTTTATGGAGGACGGCGTCCGTTTCCCGTGTCAGTGAACGGGAAACCGGCGCCTGCAGTTTTTATGACCGCTCAGCTTTTGGACGGCAAGGCCCTTGCCGCAGAAATCCGCGCCAACGTCAAAGCCCAGGTACAGACCCTGGCCGCCGAAGGGGTTCAGACGAGCCTGGCGGTGGTTCTGGTGGGCGAAGACCCCGCCAGCCAGGTTTACGTGCGCAACAAGATCAAGGCCTGCGCCGACACGGGCATCCGCTCGCTGGAATTTCGCATGAGCGCCGAGACGACCGAGGAGGAGCTCCTTGCCAAAATTAAGGAACTCAACGAGGACGACTCGCTCGACGGCATTCTTGTGCAGCTGCCGTTGCCCGCGCAGATCAACGCCGAGGCGGTGATTTCGGCGATCTGCCCCAAAAAGGACGTCGACGGCTTTCACGTGATGAACGCCGGCGCGCTGATGACGGGCAAGGAAGGCTTTGTGCCCTGCACGCCCTACGGCGTGATGCGCCTCATTGAAAAGTCCGGCGTCAATCCGGCGGGCAAGACAGCCGTGGTGGTCGGCCGCAGCAACATCGTGGGCAAGCCCATGGCCATGCTGCTGCTGGCGGCCAACGCCACCGTCACGGTGGCGCACAGCCGCACGCCCGATCTGGCCGAAGTGACGCGCCGCGCCGACATTCTCGTGGCCGCCGTCGGCCGCGCCAAGCTCATCAAGGCCGACATGGTCAAGCCCGGGGCCGTGGTGATCGACGTCGGGATGAACCGCGACGAAAACGGCAAACTGTGCGGCGACGTCGACTTTGACGACGTCAAGGAAACGGCGGGCTTTATCACGCCCGTGCCCGGCGGCGTCGGCCCCATGACCATCGCGATGCTCATGTACAACACCGTCACGGCCGCCCGCAGCCGCCGTTGCTTTGCCTGCTAGAGTACGCTTTTCTCGTCAATAGCGTCCTTGTTTTTTAAATGTCCAATCCTTTGATTAAGCAGAGCGAGCTCCTCAATTGGCCCGCCCTGAAAACCGAACACATCACTCCGGCCCTGGACACGCTCCTTGAACGTGCCGGCCAAACCGTTCAAAAGGTCACCGCGCACGAGACCCCGGCGACATGGGAGAGCGTCGTCGAGCCCCTCGAAGAGGCTCTCGAGACGCTCGGCCGCGCCTGGTCGGCCGTCGGGCACCTCACCGGCGTCATGGACAGCGAAGAACTGCGCGGCGCCTACAACGCCAACCTGCCGCGCATGACGCAGTTTTACATTGAGCTCTCGCAAAACGAGGCGCTCTTTGCCAAGTACAAGGCGATTGCCTCCTCTCAGGAATTTGCCAAGCTTGATGCGGCCCGTCGCAGGATCCTCACGCGTGAAATCCGCGACTTTCGTCTCTCGGGCGCGGAACTCGCGCCCGAGCCCAAGGCCCGCGTCAAGGCGCTCGGCCAGGAAGACGCCGCGCTGAGCCAAAAGTTCAGCGAAAACCTTTTGGACGCCACCAACGCCTTTACGCTCGATGTGAACAACATCGACGAGCTCAAAGGGATTCCGGCCGACGTCCTGGCCATGTACGCGCAGACGGCCAAGGCCGCGGGTCTGGAAAACCGCTGGCGCATCACGCTGCAGATGCCCTCTTATCTGCCCGCCATGCAGTACGCCGACAACGCCGCCCTGCGCGAAAAGCTGCACAAGGCCTACTCGACGCGCGCGAGCGAATTAGGGCCTGCCCAACGAGACAACACGCCCGTCATCCGCCGTCTTTTGAAGAACCGCCGCGAAGAGGCTCTTCTTTTGGGCTTTAAGAACTACGCCGAAGTCTCTCTCGTGCCCAAGATGGCCGACAGCCCCGCATCGGTGGAAAAGTTCCTCACCGAGCTCGCGCAAAAGGCCCGGGCCAAGGGCGAGGCCGACTGGCGGGAAGTGCTCGCGTTTGCCAAGGATAAGTTGGGCCTTACAACCGTTCATCCGTGGGACGCGGCCTGGGTGTCCGAATCCCTGCGCCGCGCCAAGTACGCCTACAGCGACAGTGAAGTCAAGCAATACTTCACGCTCGAGGCCGTCTTCAACGGCCTGTATCGGCTCGTCGAAAAGCTCTTTGGCGTGAAAATTCAAGCCGACAGCGCCCCGGTGTGGCATCCGGACGTGCGCCTGTGGAAAATCACCACGCCCGAGGGCAAGCTCATCGCTCGCTTTTACACGGACCTTTACGCCCGTGCGAGCAAGCGCGGCGGCGCCTGGATGGACAGCGACACGACCTACTGCGTCAAGCCCAACGGCTCGGTGCGCACGCCCGTGGCCTACCTCGTGTGCAATTTCTCGCAGCCCGTGGACGGCAAGCCCGCCCTCCTGACGCACGACGATGTGACCACGCTCTTTCACGAGTTCGGGCACGGTCTGCACCACATGCTCTCGCGCGTGCCCCTGGCGCAACTGTCGGGCATCAACGGCGTCGAATGGGATGCCGTGGAAATGCCCAGCCAGTTCATGGAAAACTGGACGTGGAACTACGAAACGCTCAAGACCCTGTCCTCGCACGTGGAGACGGGCGAGCCGCTGCCGCGCGAACTCTTTGACAAGATGCTCGCGGCCAAGAACTTTCAAAGCGGCATGTTCTGCCTGCGTCAGCTCGAGTTTGCGCTCTTTGACCTGCGCATTCACGACGACGACGCCACGGACCACGCCGACGACTTTGAAGCGGTGCTCGATGAAGTGCGCCGCGAAGTGGCCGTTGTCCCTGCGGCCGAGTACTCGCGCTTTGCGCAGAGCTTCGGCCACATCTTTGCGGGCGGCTACAGCGCGGGCTACTACAGCTACAAGTGGGCCGAAGTGCTCTCGGCCGACGCCTTCAGCGCCTTTGAAGAGGAAGGCCTCTTTAACCCGGCCACGGGCAAGCGCTGGGTCGATGAGGTTCTGAGTCGCGGCTCCTCGCGCGACGCGATCGAAAACTTCCGCGCCTTCCGCGGACGCGATCCTTCGATCGAGCCGCTGCTGCGCCACAGCGGGATCGTCACAGAGTAAACCATGCCCGGACTCGGGACACTTCTCAACGCCGCGGCCATCGTGCTCGGGGGCCTGGCCGGGTTGCTCTTTGGCTCGCGTCTGACGGCGCAGCTTCAGGAAAACCTGGTGCGCGCCGTCGCGCTCTGCTGCCTCTTCATCGGCATCGAGGGCACGCTCGAGCAGGCCCTGACGATCGCCGACGGGGGCCTGAAAACCCAAGGCACCATGATGGTCATGGGCTCCTTGATTTTCGGCACTCTCATCGGCTCGTGGATGGGCATTGAAGCAGCGATCGTGCGCTTTGGCGAGTGGCTCAAGGTCACGACGGGCAGCGGGGGCGATCAGCAGTTCGTTGCGGCCTTCGTGACGACATCCCTGACGGTGTGCATCGGCGCCATGGCCGTTGTGGGCGCCATCAAGGACGGGATCGAACACGACTATTCCGTTCTGGCGGCCAAGTCGGTGCTCGACTTCGTGTTTGTGATGGCCTTTGCGGCCACGCTCGGGCGCGGGTGTCTTTTTGCCGCCATTCCGGTGGCGATTTTCCAGGGAGCGGTGACGATTCTGGCCACGCTCATTGAGCCGTACCTGACGCCCGCGGCTCTCGGGAACCTGAGTCTGGTCGGCTCCATGCTGATCTTTTGCGTGGGCGTGAACATTCTCTGGAACGGCAAGTTCCGGGTGGCCGATATGTTGCCGAGCCTTGTGATCGCCGTCGTGTGGGCGGCCTTCTGAGGCCCGTTTGAGAGCCGCTTGGCAAAACGCCCGCAAGGTTTGATCCCGGCGGGCGTTTTTCTTGGGGGCTTAGGCCGGCTGCGGCGCGTCGGTGTCAAACACCTGACGCCACAGGACCAGAACCGCTTCGCTCTCGTCTCGGACGCTGTCGCGCTGGACGCGGCAGGGGATGTCCTGGGCACGGGCCATGCGGATTTCGCGCTGGATGTTGCGGTAGCGCCGGTAGGACCGCACGCAGCCGGCGGCCAGGTCTTTGTCGATGAGGCCCAGGCTGCCCGCCATTTCCGTGAGCAAAATCGTGCCGAAGTTGTTCACGAGCTCGGGATGCGCGGCGCTTTGCGTCAGGATCAGGTACTGCACGATGAATTCGAGATCCACCATGCCGCCGCGATCGTGCTTGACGTCAAAGAGCGCGGTCTTGTTGGGATGGCCCTCGAGCATCTTGCGACGCATTTCGATGACTTCCTCGGCCGTTTTTTTGGCATCGCGCGGCAGCGTGAGAATGTAGCGGCGCTCCTCTTCAAACTGCTCACCCACCTCGGGGTCGCCCGCGCAAAAGCGCGCACGCGTCAGGGCCTGGTGCTCCCAGGGCCAAGCGCCGTGCCCGTCCTCGTTGCGCTGATAGCGCCGGAACATTTCCATGTTGGAGGCAATCAGGCCGTTTTCCCCATTGGGACGCAGGCGCATGTCCACGTCAAAGAGAATCCCCGAGCTTGTCTGCAGCGTGAGCCAGCTGAGCATGCGCTTGACGAGCTTGGCGTAGTTGCCCTCGCTTTCGGGCGCATCGTCGTCGTAGAGGAAAATGAGATCGAGGTCCGAGGCGTAGCCCAATTCCTTGCCGCCGAGTTTGCCGTAACCGATGACCGCAAACTTGGGATACTCGCGATGGCGCGTGGCAATCGAGTCCCAGGCCAGTTCAATCACCAGAGCCAGCACGGCGTCGGCCAGGGCCGAGAGATGGTCGGCCAGGCGCTCGACCGTCAGGCGCCCTTCCAAGTCGGCCGTGAGCAGCTGGAACAACGCGCTGTGGTGCGCGTCGCGCAGCAAGTTGAGCTGGCGCTCGCGATCGCCCTCGGCCGAGCGCATCTGCTCCCTCAACTCTTCGAGCCAGCGGCTGCGGTCCACCGGGGTGTAGTCGTCGATCACAAGGCTGCGGGCGTCCACAAGCTCGTCGAGCACGAGCGGGTGCTCGGCGATGTAAACGGAGGCCCAGCGCGAGACCGCAAGCATGCGGCCCACGCGATCGGCCGCTTCCGGATATTGGTTGAGCAAGGCAATGTAGGTGGCGCGCCCGAGCACGGTCTCGAGGATCGTCAGATACCGATCGAGCACCTCGTCGGCCGACACGCTCCCCTCTCTTAACTTGGCCCATTCGGCCGCCTTGCCGGCAATCTTGGGCACAAAGCGCGAGAGTTGCTCGCGGGCCTGTTGCGTGCGGGCGTTCAAATAGCGCGAGCGCATCATTTTTAGAATCCGGCCCGCCAGGCGCTGCGCCTCGCCAAAGCCGTGGTGCGAGAGCGTCTCCATGAGATCGGGCTCGAGCGTTTCGTCGCCCGTGCTCCAACCCGCGGGCCAGTCGCTCACCTTGTCCTGGGGCGTCGTGGTGTGAAAGACCCCGTCAAAGGCCTGCGAGACATAGGTGCGAATTTCGGCCACACGCGCGTCAAGGTCTGTGAGGGTCATGCCCATCATGCGTGCCACGCGCTCGCGCTCTGCCTCGTCCTTGGGCAGCACCTGCGTCTGCTTGTCGTCGACATACTGCAGGCAGTGCTCGAGGTTGCGCAGGAAAACGTAATGGTGTGCGAGCGTGTCGGCCACATCCTTGGCGATGCAGCCGCTTTGCACGCACGCCTCGAGCATCGGGCAGGTCGTTTTGCCGCGCAGTTCGGGCTCGCGGCCGCCGCGGATGATCTGGAAGGTCTGGCAGAGGAACTCGATTTCGCGGATGCCGCCGCTGCCCAGTTTGATGTTGATCCCGCGGTCCTTGACGGCTTCCTTGCGGGCCGTCTCGGCGCGGATCATCTCGTGGATGCGCGCCAGAGCGCTGATCGCCCCGAAGTCGACGTATTTGCGAAACACAAAGGGCCGCACGAGGGAAGCCAGATTCTTGACGGCCTGCGCGAAGTTTTCCGCGCCGGTGAGCACACTGCGGTTGACCACGCGGCCCTTGAGCCAGGCAAAGCGCTCCCAGTCGCGCCCTTCGCTGTAGAGGTACTCCTCGAGCATGCTCGAGGACAGCACGAGCGGGCCGCTGTCGCCGAAGGGCCGCAGGCGCATGTCGACGCGAAACACAAAGCCCGTGCCGTCAAGTTCATTGATCGAAGCAATGACGCGGCGGGCGAGCTTGTCGAAAAACTCGTGGTTGCCGATCTGACGGCGCGCGTTGGCAAACTCGCCGATGGGCTGCGTCTGGCCGTCCTCGTCGTAGACGAACACGAGGTCGATGTCCGAGCTCACGTTGAGCTCTTGACCGCCCAACTTACCCATGCCCACGACCATCAGGTCCTGGGGCTGACCGGAGAAGCCCACCGGCACGCCGAAGCGCTCGGCCAATTTGCGGGTGTGCACGCGCACCGCGGCCGACACCGTTTCTTCCGCCAGGGCCGTCATCGCCCCGACCACCTCGTGAAAGTCCGCCCGGCCCGTCAGATCCCGAGCGATAAGGCTCGTCATCACTTCGCGGCGCAGCTCGCGCATGGCGGTATCGAGCAGGTCGGGATCGTCGAACCGATTAAGGCGCTCGCGCATGTCCTTGCGCGTCACCGGGACGGCGATGAGTTCGTCCAAAATCGCCTCGGGCGTCTTGCCGCTGCGCGCGGCCATGGCCTGGAGCGAGCGGTCGGCATAGAGGGAATATTGGGGCACTTGTGGCGGCGTCAGGCGCTCGGTTTGCATCGTGGGCTCGGTCATCGTGAAAAATCTGTAACGAATCGGCGGAAAAGGCCGAACAAACGCCCATGGCAAAGGGCGCGGCGCGCGGCGTTTGCTATAGTGCCTGTGTCGGCTTGACCGCCGAGGTGCTTTGCCGCCCGCTTTTGTCCAGCATACATTCGTTTCATTTTAGCCGCGAGCGGCCCCCGCGCCGCGCGTTTTTTCTTTTGCGCTGTCTTCTTCCTGGCTTTCGCCCTACGGCATGAGTTTGACGCAACACTTTCTTCCCGTCCGACTGCGGGCCTATATGCGCCACCCGCGCGTGCGCGCCGCCTGGCTGTCGTTTTTCTGGGGCGTCGTACTCTTTTATTTCCTCTTTTGTGCGCTCGTGCTCACCACGCGCTGGATCCTGCTGCCGCAGGTCGACCGCTATAAGGACGAAATCGCCGGCTTTTTGAGCGACAAGCTGCACGCCGAGGTGAGCATCGGGAGCGTCTCGCCGCGCTGGGACACCTTCTGGCCGCAGCTCTCGATGGACAACGTCGTCATCCGCCGACCCGATCCGCGTACCTCCGACGAGCACGTGCTGCACCTGCCGCAGGTGTACGCGAGCTTTTACTGGCGCTCGATTCTCGGGCAGCCGATCTTTCGGCGCCTGGAGGTGACCGACGCCGAAATCACCGTGCGCCGCGTGGGCGAAAACGTCTTTGACCTGGCGGGCTTTGTCTTTGACTTTGACCGCAGCGCGGGCGAGGGCGGCGGCGGGGGCCTCGAGTGGCTCCTCAAACAAGGTCGCATCGACCTCGTCAATACGCGCCTCACCTACTCCGATTTGATCGCCCAGCCGCGGCCGCGCCACACGTCCCTGGAAAACATCAACCTCTCCTTTGCGCAGGAAGGCGGCGAATACAAGGCGGGCATTCAGGGCAACCTCAGAAGCCTGCACGACAACCGCATCGACGTGCGTGTGCGCTTCACGACGCCCCTATTCGGCGAGCGCACCTGGGACACCTGGACGGGCGAACTTTTTGTGGCGGCCGACAACCTCGATATCGCGCGCCTGGCGCGCCCCATCCCCTCGGCCCGCAAGCTCATCGGCTCGGGCCGCGGCAGCACGCGCACGTGGCTGACCTTTGACGAAGGCAAGCCCAAGGAACTCACAAGCTACCTGGGCATGTCCGACGTCGTGCTGCGCTTTACCGAAGAGGCCGAGCCGCTGCGCGTCAAGACGCTCTCGACGCTTCTGACCGAAACCTTTGAAAACGACGTCATTTCGGCCAAGGCCGAAAACCTCGCCTTTGAGCTGCCCGACGGCACGAGCGCCCGGGATCTGGAACTCACAAGCACCGTGGCTCTGACGGACGCGGCTTCGCCCGACTCTCCCCGCTCGGGCTTTACGATCCGGCACCTCGATGTGGGCACGCTCGAAAAGCTGCTGCCCTCCGTGCCCTTTCCCAAGGAAGCCGCCGAGCTCATTGCCGAGCATCACGCCGGCGGCAACATCACCGACTTTGAACTGACCTGGTCCGGAAAGCCCCGTGAGGCGCGCGACTGGCGCATCCGCGCGGGCTTTGAAAACCTCTCGCTGGCCAACGCCGCGGGCGCCCAGAACATGTTCTCGGGCTTTGAAAACCTCACGGGCTCTCTGGAAATCACCCGAGAGAGCGGCCACATCGCCTTTGACACCCGCTCGGGCGCCGTCTCCCTGCCGGGCGTCTTTGAAAACGCCCGCGTGCCCCTGGACGAACTCACGGGAACCGTAAGCTGGAACCGGGCCGTTGATCCGACCCTCTCAAAACCCGTCGTGACCGTCTCCTTTGACAACGTGGCCGTCTCCAACGAAGACGCTGCGGTCACCCTCAAGGGCCTGTGGCGCCAGAACGACACCAAGGCGGGCTACATCGACATCTCGGGGAACCTGCTGCGCGGCAAGGCCGAAAGCGCCTGGCGCTATATCCCCCTGAAGATCCACCAGAACGTGCGCAACTGGCTGCAGGGCGGCCTGGTGGCGGGCACCGCCACCGACGGCAACTATGTTCTTAAGGGCGACTTGGTGCACTACCCCTGGACGGGCGAGTACAAGGACAAGGGGCTCTTTCGGGTTGAGGCCAAGCTCACGGGCGGGGCGATCGACTACGTGCCGAGCCTGCGCGTGCTGCCGGGGGGCGAGTTTGAGCGCGCCACTCAGTGGCCGCTTCTGACGGACATCAACGGCCGCCTGCTTTTTGAAGGCTCCTCCATGGTTGTGACGGCTGAGAGCGCCGTCACGGGCGGGGCCAAGGTCACGCAGGCCCGCGCCGAAATCCCGAACCTGGCCGGGCACGAAAACACGCGCCTGCTGGTCGTGGGCAAGGCGCAGGCCGACATGCAAAAGTTCTTCGACTATGTCGAAGCCAGCCCCATCACCGGGTACCTTTCGGGCGCCTTTGCGGGCACCAAGGCCAAGGGGCTCGGGCACCTGGACCTGTCGCTTGACATTCCCCTGCTCCACGCCAAGGACACCAAGGTCGACGGCGCCATCAGCCTTGAGGACGCCGACGTCACGATGGCCTGGCCGCGGCCGCCCCTTACCGACGTCGAAGGCACCGTGCACTTTTCGGAAAAGGGGGCGCGCGCGAGCAACGTGCACGCCCGAGCCTTCGGCACGGGCGACGCGTCCGTGTCGGTGCACACCACCAAGGAAGGCGCCATCGTCATCAGCGCCGCGGGCTCGGCCGACGCCTCGCACATCGGCTGGTTTGCCAACAACGCCTACGCCGACACCGTGTTGGAAAACCTCTCGGGAACCCTGCCCTATGTGGTCACGGTCATGATCAAAAAGGGCAGCGGCGTGTCCGTCTCGGCCCGCTCCACGCTCAAGGGCGTGACCGTGGACCTGCCCTCGCCCCTTTACAAGGCGCCCGACACGGTCTGGGACACCACCTTTGCCTTTACGCCCATTACGGTGCGCGGCCAAAAGGGCTATCAGATCCGCACGGGATCGGGCGCGCGCTTTGACGTGCTGCTGCAGCTGCCGGCGGACAACTCCAAGTTGCCCGTTCGAGGCGCGGTAGCCGTGGGCGCGGCCGCCAAGCTTCCCGCCGAGGGCGTGGCCATCTCGGCTCAGGCCAAGTCCCTGCGCCTTATGGACTGGCGCACGCTCATTCAAACGCTGATGGCGCAGGCCAAAAAAGAGGGCGCGGGCACCAAGACCGAATCGGGCTCGGGAGCAGGCCTGACGAGCGTGGAAGTCAAAGCCGACGAACTCATTTTGGAAGACGGTACGATTCACAAGAGCCGCTCGCTCCTCGGTTTTGACGGCGCGGGCAACGTCGACATCACGGTTGACTCCGACGAGATCGCCGGCCGTCTGCGCTACGAGAGCGCCGATCGCGGCAACGTCACGGGCAGCTTTGAGCGCCTGTACCTTTCGGCCAAGGCGCCCGATACCTTAAAGCGGTTCCTGCAGGGTGAATCCGTGGACGTGGTGCTGCAGCCGCGCCCGACCGTGCTGCCGAGTCTGGATCTGGTGGCCGAGGATCTGCGATACGACAACCGCAGAATCGGCCGCATGGTGCTGCAGGCGCAGGCTTCGGGCACGGCCGACAAGGAAACACTGAGCATCACCAACTTTGCGGTCTTTACCGACGACTCGGCCCTCACGGGCAGGGGCTTTTGGACGCAAGGCAGGACGCTCACGGGCACGCAACCGGGCAGCACCGACTTTGAGCTCACCTTCACGTCGAAAAACCTGGGCCGAGCCCTGACGGACCTGGGGTTTGAAGGCGTCATCCACAACGCCTCGGGCACCGCTTCGGGCCACGTCACCTTTGAGGGCGTGCCCTGGTCGCCCAAGCTCGAGACGCTCGCGGGCACCTACAAGATCGATTTCCGCAAGGGCTCCTTTGCCAAGGTCGACACCGGGGCGGGCGGCCTGCTGCTCTCCTTTTTGTCCATGCAGACGATCTTCAAGCGCCTGACGCTGGACTTTTCGGACTTTCAGGGCGGCTTTGCCTTTGACTCCTTCACGGGCAGCTCCACGATCAAGGACGGCATTTTGTCCAACGACAACACCAAGATCGTGGGCACGCACGGCACGATTCTTCTCTCAGGCAACCTCAACCTTCCCAAAGGCGATATCGACAGCCGCCTGATCGTGCTGCCCGACATCAACGCGGGCAACGCCAGCCTGGCGCTGGCCTTCGTCAACCCGGCCGTGGGCATCGGCACGTTCCTCGCGCAACTGCTGCTGCGCACGCCCTTAAGTCACCTCTTTAAGGTCGAGTACACGATCAAGGGCCCGTGGGCCGAGCCGGTCATTACCAAGGTGTCCTCGGACCAAGAGTCCCCCGAAAGCGACTGATCACCCGAGGCCCCCAAAAAACCGAAACCATGCCCTAACCGGCGATTTTGTCTAACATTCGCGTCACGGCGGCCATTTTCAACGGATGCCCGCCGACCGGTATTTCTTTTTTTTTCGGAACATTCGCCATGACGCGCCGCCTCACCTTTCCCCTGTTGCTTGCCTTGATTTCACTTACGGGCTGCGCAGTGGAAGGCAACATTGTTCCGGCCAAAACATCCGTGTCAGGATTTGACAAGGCGTTCTACTCGGGCAGGGAAATTGAACGCAACCCCAACCCCTAGGGCTATGAGGAGTATCGGATTTTCCATCAGGGCGCCACAGGTTTTACGCCTCAGACGGCCGTTCGGAATTCCGCCATTGCCTGGGCCACCGAGTTCTGAGCCAAACAGGGGAAAGGTATGAGAATTCTCTCCGAGCACCGGGCCACCGGCGCCAAAATCCTGGGCAACTTTCCCCGCGTGGAACTGCTTGACAAGGGTGTGCTGACCCAAGATGAATTTGAACGGGAAAAGCGCAAAATCCTCGACGGATCCGAAAATTTCTGACCTTTGGTGTGTTCGAGAAACTCAGCTGTTCTTTTGCGGCAGGCTTCGTAGGTTGCGCATTACGTCAACCCATCCCTTTATGCGGCTGGCCTTATCGCGTACCGTCTGAACCGAGTCCGGAGAGAAACGGCCGCTCGGGAAACTCCCAAAGCGGCCGTGGAATTGGTGAAAACGATCGGACTTATTCGTCCTGCTTTTGCAGGTGCGGCCAGGCGGCGGCCATATACACGCACATCGAATAGACCGTCAGGATCGCGGCAATGTAGATGAGCACCGTGCCGATGAGGGCGATGGGCAGCCCCAGCAACGGATCGTGAAAGAGCAGCATCGGGATGGCGGTCATTTGCGCGATCGTCTTGATCTTGCCGAACCAGTTGACCTTGACGCTGGCGGCCGCGCCGATCTTGGCCATCCATTCGCGCAGGGCGGTGACGGCGATTTCGCGGCCGACGATGATCAGGGCCACGAGCATGTCGACGCGGTCAAAGGCGAGCAGCACCACGATGGCCGAGCACACGACGAGCTTGTCGGCCACACTGTCCAAAAACGCCCCCATGTTGGTCATCATGTTGTAGCGGCGGGCGATGTAGCCGTCCAGGGCATCCGTGACGGCCGCCAGAACGAACATCACGCAGGCGGCGACGTTTTTGACGTGGGGACTTAAGAGAACGTCGGGCACGTAGAAGATCCCGACGATCAGAGGAATAAAGGCGATGCGCGCCCACGTCAGCGCCATCGGAATGTTGAAGCGTTTGTCCCGCACCTTAAGTCCCATGCAGTTGTGAATAGATTTGTTCGGCAAGCTTGCGCGAAATGCCGTCAATTTTAGCGATATCTTCCACGCTCGCATTTTTGACGCCCTTCAGGCCGCCAAAATGTGTGAGCAGTTTGCGACGGCGCGTCGGACCGATCCCGTCGATGTCCTCCAAGCGGCTCGTCTGTCGCGTCTTACTGCGCTTGGCGCGCATGCCCGTAATGGCAAAGCGGTGCGCCTCGTCGCGGATCATGGCGATGAGCATCAGCGCCGGGCTTTCGCTGCCCAGCACGAGGGGCTCGCGGCCGTCGGCAAAGATGAGGGTCTCCAAACCGGTCTTGCGTCCCTCGCCCTTGGCCACGCCCACGATGACGGAGATGTCCAGGCCCAGATCGTGAAAGACGTCGCGGGCCATGTGCACCTGGCCGCGCCCGCCGTCGACGAGCACGAGGGTGGGAAGGCGCGCCTCGCCGCGCGAAACGGGCGAGTAGCGCCGCTCGAGCACCTGACGCATGGCCGCGTAGTCGTCGCCGCCCGTGATGCCTTCGATGTTAAATCGCCGGTACAGGGCACTGTTCATGCGGGTGCCTTCAAAGACGACGCAGGAGGCCTGCGTCGCTTCGCCCATCGTGTGGGAAATGTCGAAGCACTCGATGCGCAGGGATGCCTTTTCCTCGGGCGAGAGCTCAAGCGAAAGAGCCCTGAGCAGATCGTTGATGCGCGCGGCCTCGCCCGCGTTCTCGCTGATGTGCCGATCCAGGGCGATCTGGGCGTTGGTGACGGCCATCTCCACCCACTTGCGCCGCGTCATCTGCGGCTCGTGCACGAAGGCGATTTTGCGGCCGGCGATGGCCGAGAGCATCTCGGCGACAGCCGCCGGATCCTCGGCCGACTGCGAGATGACCACGTCGGGCACGGGCACGCCGCAGTAGTGGTGCGAAACAAAGGCCTCGAAGACTTCGCTCTCGGTGAGGGTCTCGCCCGTGCCGCGGGCAAAGTCCGGAAAGTACGCGTGATCGCCCAAATGGCGCCCGCCGCGCACGACGGCAAGATTGACGCAGGCCGCGCCGTTTTTGACGAGCACCGCGATGATGTCGGCGTCGGTGTCCCCGCCCGTCGTTTCCACGGCCTGCTGCTGCATGACGTCGCGCAGCAGACTGATGCGGTCTCGTAAAACGGCCGCCTCCTCGTAGCGGCGGTCGTCGGCCGCATTCATCATCGCGTCCGTGAGCTCCTTCATGATGCCGTCGGTCTGCCCGCGCAAAAAGGCACAGGCATCGTCCACGTCGCGCGCATATTCTTCGGGGGAAATGCGCCCGATGCACGGGGCCGAGCAGCGGCCCATCTGCCCCATCAGGCACGGGCGCGAGCGGTTGCGAAAAACACCCTCCTCGCAGGTTCTCAGGTGAAAGACCTTCTGCAGCACGCCGATGGCCTCGCGCACGGCCGAGGCGTTGGGGTACGGGCCAAAGTATCGGTTGCGCCGGTCCACCGCGCCGCGGTAGTGGCTCACGCGCGCGTAGGGGCCCTCGGAGATCTTCAGGTACGGATAGCTCTTGTCGTCTCGAAAGAGAATGTTGTACTTGGGATTGAGGGTCTTGATGAGGTTGTTTTCGAGCAGCAGCGCCTCGGCCTCGGTGCGCACGACCGTCGTTTCCACGCGGGCGATCTGCGAGACCATGAGCGCGATGCGAGGGCTCAAGCCCGTCTTTCGAAAGTAGCTCGAGACGCGCCGCTTGAGGTCGCGGGCCTTGCCGACATACAAACACGTGCCCGCCTCGTCATAATAGCGGTACACGCCCGGCAGCCCGGGCAGTCTGGCCAGAGCCTCCTTGTTGTTGTCGGCACTGATCGCGGACATCATGGCCTTGTTCTCACCTTTCTCAAATTACTGACGGAGTTTTCTCTCATGCGCACCTGCGACATGTTCTGCCGCGTCATCGACAACTACGGCGACGCGGGCGTCTCCTGGCGCCTGGCGCAAATGCTCGCCCGGGAAGTCGGCTGGGCGGTGCGCCTAATCATAGACGATGCGGCCGTTCTCACGGCGATCGTACCCACGGCCAAGGCCGACAATACGGCCCCGCGCGCGGGCGCCGTCACGGTCTGCGACTGGCGCGAGGACGAGACGCAGCCCTTTGCCGCCTGGGACGGAGCGGCCGCCGACGTGGTGATCGAACTTTTTTCCTGCCGCCTGCCCGACGCGTACGAAGCGGCCATCGCTCGGCGCGTTGAAACGGCGCGTTGCGCCGTCTTTGCGCTCGATTACCTGACGGCCGAATCCTATGCCGAAGAGGGCAACGGCCTGCCGAGCCCGCACCCGCGCTACGGCTACGACAAAACCTTCCTCTTTCCGGGCTTTTCCACCAAGACCTGCGGCATCAACCGCGAGGCCGATCTTGAGCAGCGCCTCAACGAGGCGCGGCGCATCCGCATCCGCGCCTCCCTTTTGACACAGATGGGCGCCGACCCCACGCATCCCTTCACGCTGTACTTTTTCACGTACCCGGAAATGCCCGTCGAGGCCTTTGCCCGCATGCTCGCCGAGGACGGCCGCCCCGTGCAGGTGCTCGCGGCCCCGGGCAAGGCGAGTCAACGCTTGCGCGCCGAGCTTGAACGTCTGAAGTCGCAAACCGTGCGTTTTGTGCCCGCGCCGATGGTGCCCCAGGAGGTCTTCGACGACGTTTTGCTCTGCTGCGATGCGGCACTCATCCGCGGCGAAGACAGCGTGCTGCGCGCGCAACTGGCGGGCGTGCCGATGATCTGGACGCTGTACCCGCAGTCGGAAGACACGCACCTCACCAAACTGGCGGCCTTCGCCGCGCTCTATACCCGGGTGCTGCCCGAAGCCGCGCGCGCGAGCTGGCTGGCCATCGAAGACGTCGTCAACAACGGGCCGGCGCACGAGGCCGTCTGGACGCACTGGCGCGACCATTTCGAGCCGCTCAAGGCGGGCGCTAAGGCTTGGAAAAAAACGCTTTTTGACCTGCCGACGCTGGCCGGAAGCATTTCCAAATTGGCTGAAAAAAAGCTAGAATTTTGAGTTCACAAGCTTTTGTAAGCCCGGCGCGCCGATTTTGTGCGCCCCTTCCGGGCGTGCGTCATAACTCTTAATCAAGGAATACACACATTATGAAGACCGCGCAAGAACTGCGTTCCGGCAACGTGTTCATGGTCGGCAAGGACCCGATGGTTGTCCTCAAGGCCGAATACTCCAAGGGTGGCCGCGGTGCCTCCACCGTCAAGATGAAGATGAAGAACCTGCTCAACGGCGCCGTGACGGAAACCGTCTACCGTGCCGACGACAAGTTCGAAGACATCATCCTCGAACGCAAGGAAGTGACCTACTCCTACTTCGCCGATCCGCACTACGTCTGGATGGACAGCGAATACAACCAGTACGAAGTCGACGAAGACACGATGGAAGATGCCAAGAAGTATCTCCAGGAAGACCTCACGGCCGAAGCCGTCTTCTACGAAGGCCGCGTGATCGGTATCGAACTGCCGACGATGCTCGTGCGTGAAGTCGTCTACACGGAACCCGCCGTCAAGGGCGACACGTCCGGCAAGGTGATGAAGCCCGCCCGTCTGGCCACCGGCTTCACCCTCGACGTTCCGGCTTTCGTGAACACGGGCGACAAGATCGAAATCGACACCCGTACGAACGAATACCGCAGCCGCATCAAGTAATGCGACTTTAAGTCGGATTCCGAAAAAAGCGCCGAAACGGTTTGACACCGCCGGCGCTTTTTTCTTGTCCTTGTTTTTCGGTCGAGCCCCTCCTACGGGAAGCGCCCCGCCGGCTCTCGGTATTTAGCCGATCTTCTTGAGCTTTTCCTGCACGAACATGAGCTTGAGGCTCTTGCGGCCGCGCCCTTCGAACTCGATGTCGATGTTCGTTTCGGCGGGCTTTTCCGGGTAGGTGATCGCCACCACCTTGCCGCGGCCCAGCGTTGGGTGCTCGACCTTGTCGCCGATGGAAAAGCCGCCGGCGGTGACGGTCTTTTTCTTGGCGAGCAAGTCGCTGGCCTTCATCAGTCCGGCCTGCTTCCAGGAGTTGGACGTCAGATCCCGGGCCGCGCTGCCGCTCGGCGCGCGCGTGTAGCTCGAGCGCGAGGAGCCGTAGGATGAGCCCGATCGGGACGAAGAGCGTCCCGCCCCGTAGCCCGCCCCCGAGGAGCGCGAGCCCGACGACCAAGAGTTGCCCGAGGAGCCGCCCCAGCGGCGCTGTCCCCAGCTCTGGTCGAAATCGTCGTCGCCGTCCTCGTTTTCGTCGTAGAGCTTTTGAATGTGCTCGGCGGGAATCTCATCGATGAACTGCGAGGCGATCTGCGAGCGGTTTTCGCCCCACATCATGCGCTGGCGCGACCAGCTGATCCACAAATGGCGCCGCGCACGGGTCATGGCCACGTACATCAGGCGCCGCTCTTCGGAGAGCTGAAACTCCGGATTTTCATCCTCGCGGATGTAGTGCGGGAAAAGGTCCTGCTCGAGACCCGTCAGATACACGTACGGGAACTCCAGGCCCTTGGAGGCGTGCACCGTCATCAGGCGCACCGCGTCGGGCTCTTCCTCGGTGTTTTTGTCGTCGGGCTCAAGCGCCGCCTGCGACAGGAACCCGTCCAAGGGCGACATCGTGCCGCCCGGCACCGGATCGAGCGCGGGAGCGTCCTCGTCGATGCCGTTTTCCTCGCAGTAGCCCACTGCCGCGTTGACGAGTTCGCCCAGGTTTTCCAGGCGAATGTCCGCGTCCTGCTGCTTTTGGTAGAACTCTTCGAGCCCCGATCGCTTGGCCACGAGGTCAATGAGCTCGGGCAGGCCCTTGCCTTCGGCCTCTTGGCCGATTTTTTCCATCAGATCCACGAAGGGATAGGCGCGGCGGATTTCGGGCACGGTCTGCGCGTCCGCCAGAACCTCCCAGATCGTCACGCCCCGTTCGGAAGCCATGGCCGTGGCGCGCTCGACGGTGGTGGCACCGATCCCGCGCGGGGGCTGATTGATGATGCGCAGCAGGCTCGTGTCGTCGGCGTTGGCCAGAACCCGAAGGTACGCGACCACGTCCTTGACTTCCTGACGGTCAAAAAAGCGCAGGCCGCCGTAAACGCGGTACGGGATGCCGTTTGCCGAGAGCATGCGCTCGAAGTTGCGCGACAGGTTGTTGTTGCGGTACAGAATCGCAAAGTCGCCGTACTTGCGGCCGAGCCGCTTTTCCGAGAGGATGTCCTGCACGACGGCGCGCGCTTCCTGCATGTCGGCGTCGGCCCGATACAGGCGAATCAAATCGCCCGAGCCCGCGTCGGTCCACAGGTTCTTGCCCATGCGGTCCTTGTTGTTGGAAATGACCGCGTTGGCCCCGTCGAGGATGTGCGACGTCGAGCGATAGTTCTGCTCGAGCTTGATGATCTTTTTGACGCCGTAGGCTTTGACGAAATCGGCCATGTTGCCCACCTTGGCGCCGCGAAAGGCGTAAATCGACTGATCGTCGTCGCCCACGCAAAAGACGCACCGGCCCTCGCGCCCGGGCGGGCACAGCGCCTTGATGAAGCGAAACTGCAGCGAGTCCGTGTCCTGGAATTCGTCCGCGAGCAGGTACTTGAAGCGATCGTTGTAGTGCTCGCGCACCACCTGATTGCTCTCGAGCAGCTCCACGCAGCGCAGCATCAGTTCGGCAAAGTCCACGAGGCCCTCGCGCTGGCAGCGCGTCTCGTAGGTCTTGTAGAGCGTCACCTTGCCTTCGTCGGCCTCGTGCGCCGAGACGGCGTCGGCGCGAAGGCCCCGCTCCTTGTAGCTGTTGATCGCCCACTGCACGCTCTTGGGGTCGCGCATCTTGGGATCGATCCCGGCCTCCTTCATGATGCGGCGCACGATCGAGAGCTGGTCGGACGTGTCGATGATTTGAAAGGTCGGCGGCAGGTTGGCTTCCTGGGCGTGGGCTCGAAGGATACGGTGCGCCGTGCCGTGAAAGGTCCCCATCCACAGATGCTTGAGGTCGCACGTGACCATCGCCGAGAGGCGGTCGCGCATTTCGCGGGCGGCCTTGTTGGTGAAGGTGACGGCCAGAATCTGCGAGGGGCGCGCCATCTGCCGGTTGAGCAGCAGCGCAATGCGCGTCGTCAGAACCTTGGTCTTGCCCGAGCCCGCACCCGCGAGCACCAGGGCGCTTTCGCAGCCGAGTTCGGCCGCCTGGCGCTGCATGGGATTGAGGGAATTCAGATAGTCGTCAAGCATCGGGCACTCTCAATAAAAATATCTCGCTTGTGCGCGGGCTTTCGTCAGCCCCAAAAGCGGCTCTTGCTCACGCACAAAATCATTGCAAACGGAACCTGCGATTGTACCTTGATCGGCCCTTGCGCACGCATTTTGCCGGGGGCCGAATGCGGGGCCGCACCCTCCCTTTTTGAGTCTAGGACAGGCGAAAAAGCCTTATACTTACAGGTCACTTTTTCTTTAAACCCAACAAAAGGCGCCCCATGCGCGAAACCTACAATCCTCAGGAAATCGAATCCCTGGTTCAGAAGCAGTGGCGGGACAAGGATGTCTACCGCGCTCGCGAACACGCCGTCGGTCCTGACGGCAAGGAAAAACCGAAGTTCTACGTGTGCTCGATGCTGCCCTATCCTTCGGGCAAGCTGCACATGGGTCACGTGCGCAACTACACCCTCAACGACGTGCTGTACCGCTATCGCCGCATGAAGGGCTACAACGTGATGACCCCGATGGGCTGGGACAGCTTCGGGCTGCCCGCCGAAAACGCCGCCCTCACCAAGAAGGTGGCGCCGGCCAAGTGGACCTATCAGAACATCGCCGACATGAAGGAGCAGATGGTTCCGCTCGGTCTGGCCTTTGACTGGTCCCGCGAAGTGACGACCTGCAAGCCCGAGTACTACCGCTGGAACCAGTGGATGTTCCTCAAGATGCTCGAACGCGGCATCTGCTACCGCAAGACCCAGATCGTCAACTGGGACCCGGTCGACAAGACGGTTCTCGCGAACGAACAGGTGATCGACGGGCGCGGCTGGCGCTCGGGGGCTCTCGTAGAAAAGCGCGAGATTCCGGGCTACTACTTCGGCATCACGCAGTACGCCGAAGAACTGCTCGACGACCTCAAAAAGCTCGAAGGCTGGCCCGAACAGGTGCGCCGCATGCAGGAGCACTGGATCGGCAAGTCCGTGGGCGTCAATTTCGGCTTCCCCTATGAAATCGACGGCGAAAAGAAGCTTCTGAAGGTCTACACGACCCGCGCCGACACGATCATGGGCGTGACCTTCGTGGCCATCGCCGCCGAGCATCCCCTGGCCAAGCGCCTGGCCAAGGACAAGCCCGAACTGCAGGCCTTCATCGAAGAGTGCTCCAAGGGCTCCGTGACCGAAGCCGACATGGCCACGATGGAAAAGAAGGGTATGTTCACGGGCTTTTACGTGACGCATCCCTTGAACGGCCGCAAGGTGCAGGTCTGGATCGGCAACTACGTGCTCATGAACTACGGCGAAGGCGCCGTCATGGCCGTGCCCGCGCACGACGAACGTGACTTTGCGTTTGCCAAGAAGTACGGCATCGACATCATTCAGTCCGTGGCCGTCGAAGGCAAGGAATTTTCCACCGACGCCTGGCAGGAGTGGTACGGCGACAAGACCCTGAACCCCTACTGCGTCAACTCGGGCAAGTACGACGGTCTGCACATCCACGAAGCCATCGAGGCCGTGGCCAAGGACCTCCAGGAAATGGGCCTGGGCGACAAGCAGGCGATGTTCCGCCTGCGCGACTGGGGCATTTCCCGTCAGCGTTACTGGGGCACCCCGATTCCGATCATCAACTGCCCCAAGTGCGGTCCGGTGCCCGTTCCCGAAAAGGATCTGCCGGTGCTGCTGCCCGAAGACCTGATTCCGGACGGCTCGGGCAACCCGCTCAATAAGTGCGAGGAGTTCCTCGCCTGCAAGTGCCCTAAGTGCGGCGGCGACGCGCGTCGCGAAACCGACACGATGGACACCTTCGTGGACAGCTCCTGGTACTACATGCGCTACTGCTCGCCCGATGCCGACAAGGCCATGGTCGATGAGCGCAACGACTACTGGAGCCCGATGGATCAGTACATCGGCGGCATCGAGCACGCCGTGCTGCATCTGCTCTACGCGCGCTTCTGGACCAAGGTCATGCGCGACCTCGGTCTGGTGAAGTTCGACGAACCCTTCCAACGCCTCTTTACGCAGGGCATGCTCACGGCCGAGTGCTTCTACCGCGAACAGCCCGACGGCAGCAAGCGCTGGTACTACCCGTACGAGATCAACGTCGAGTACGACGAGAAGGGGCGCCCGTGCCGCGTCACCGCCAAGGACGACGGTCTGCCCGTCACCTCGGGCGGCATCGAAAAGATGAGCAAGAGCAAGAACAACGTCGTGGAACCGCGTGACATCATCAAGCAGTTCGGCGCCGACACGGCCCGTACGTTCGTGATGTTCGCCGGTCCCCCCGATCAGTCCGCCGCCTGGTCCAATTCCGGTGCGGAAGGCTGCTACCGCTTCCTGCGCCGCCTTTGGAACTGGTGCTATGCCCGCCGTGAGGAAATCGGTGCGGCAACCTGCGAGGTGGACCTCGCCACGGCCCCCAAGAGCGTCAAGACGATGCTCTGCGAGGTCTATCAGTCGCTCAAGCAGGCCGAAAGCGATTTCGACCGCATGCAGTTCAACACGGTCGTCTCGGCCGCGATGAAGATCATGAATGCCCTGGACGCGTTCGAAGGGACCGATGCCGCGGCGGCCAACGCCCGCAAACTGGCCTTGTCGCTGCTGCTGCGCGTTCTGTATCCGCTCGCGCCGCACATCACGACGGCCCTGTGGCAGGATCTCGATTATGTGAAGACCTTCGGCGTGGACATCATCGACGCGCCCTGGCCCGAAGTGCGTGAAGACGCGCTCGTGGCCGACGAGATCAAGCTCATGATCCAGGTCAACGGCAAGCTGCGCGGCCAGATCATGGTGCCGGCTCAGGCCTCCCGCCAAGAGATCGAACAGGCGGTGCTCGCGCACCCCGACACGATCCGCTTCGTGGCTGAAGCCACCGTGCGCAAGGTGATCGTCGTTCCGGGCAAGCTCGTGAATGTCGTAGCCCAGTAAGAAGCGCCTGCTCCAACGCAAAGACCGCCTTCGGGCGGTCTTTGTGTATGGGGCGCCGCAGCGGCGCCCCCGGGAAGTGGGCCGTGGGGCCCGGGCCCGGATCTTTTTAGCGGGCCGAACTCAGAAACTGAGCGTCGAGGGCCCCGGTGCGGGTGCGCAGCAGATTGATGCGGCAGGCCAGCACGGCGTTGCCCGCCCCGCTGCCCGCGCCGTAACTCGCTTCAAGCCACTTGCACTCGGCATCGACATACTTGTCGAAGGCCTTGTTGGCGTCTTCAAAGGCTTTGGCGGCCCCCTTGCGCTTTTGGATGCGATCGAGTTCCCGGGCATTGGCAAGGACCCGATCGCTGATCTCGTCGTATTCCTTCTTGGCCTGCTCGAGCTCCTGCTTGAGGCACGCCTGAATCTGCACCTTGCTGTCGGCCGTGCGGTAGCACTCGGCCAAGGCATCGGCCGCAACGGCCGAGGCGGCCGCGCCGCCGAGCATGAAGGCGGCCAGGGCCGCGGCAAACTGCTTTTTCATGAAGTTACTCCGTTAACTGATGGCATGCTTGACCACCGTAAAGGCCAGCGCCGTGGCGGCAAAGGAGCCGATAAGATGCAGGCAGCTGTGCGCCAGCGCCCGCAGCCAGTCGCCCGCCATCATCATCTGCACACCTTCGGCCGAGAAGGTCGAGAAGGTCGTCAGGCCGCCGAGCAGGCCCGTCACCAAAAAGAGGTGCCAGACGGGCGACACCGACAGGTGCGTGGAAAACCAGGCCGTCAGGGCGCCGATCAACAGGCCCCCCAAGAGGTTGCACATCAAGGTGCCCAGGGGCAGCATCGCCCATTTGCCGTTGAGCGCATAGCTCAGGGCCCAGCGGCCGCAGGCCCCGAAGGCCGCCCCCGTTCCCACCGCCAGGAGCACAACCCAAAGGGCCCCGTCCTTGGTCATCATTTTTAATTTCCCCAACGGGCCTTGGCGTGCTCGTCGCTTTCGCGCGCGTCGACCCAGCGGCCGCCCTGCGCGGTCATTTCCTTTTTCCAGAAGGGCGCTTCGGTCTTGAGCCAATCCATGATGAATTCGCTCGCTTCAAAGGCCTCGCGGCGGTGTGCGCTCGTCACGACCGTCAAGACGATCCGATCGCCCGCAAAAAGCTCGCCGACGCGGTGAATCACCACCACGTCTTCGATTTGCCAGCGCGCCCGAGCCTTTTGCACGATCTGCACCAGGCTCTTTTCGGTCATCTCCGGATAGTGCTCGAGCGACATGGAGGTGACGCCGTCGTCGCTACGCACGATCCCCGTGAAGGTGACCGCGGCGCCGGCGGTGCGGCCCTCACGCTCGAGGGCCGCGAGCTCGGCCGAGACGTCGAAGTCCTCGTGACTGACGCGAATCTTGGTGATGGGCTGCAATTTAGCCTCCGGTGACGGGCGGAAAGAACGCGACGGTGTCGCCGTCCTTGACGGCAGCCGTCTCGGGCGCCATTTCACCGTTGACGGCCGCGCGGATGCGGCGCACGCTCTCAAAGGCGCTGCGGTGCGCCGCGTCTTGGCACAGGACCTCGCGCACGGCCGCGACTGTGGCATTCTCAGCGGCCAGTTCGATGGTTTCGGCACCCGTGCCGACGGCTTCGCGCAGCAGGGCAAAGTATTTGACTTCAACTTTCACGTTTGTCCGCCTTATTTGAAGAGTTCCCCGAAGGGGTAGTAAAGAACGATGTCGCCCTTTTTGACCGTCGTGCCCGCGGCGATGTCCACGAGGCCGTCGGCCCAGGCGCAGCTCGTGAGCACCTGGCTGTTTTGCGTGTGGTAAAGGTCCAGGCCGCCCGCGCTGTTGCGGCGCACGCGCACGAATTCCTCGCGCGTGCCCGGCTTGGTCCACTCAAAGTCGGCGCGCACCTGCACGGGCATGGCCTGCAGATCGGCGCGGCCCTGCAGCTTGAGAATGTAGGGGCGAGCCAAGAGCAGGAACGTCACAAAGCTCGAGACGGGGTTGCCCGGCAGTCCGATGAAGGGCTTGCCGCACACTTCGCCCAGCGCCACGGGCTTGCCGGGCTTGAGGGCCACGCGCCACATGTCGATGCGGCCGAGCGACTCGACGGCGGGCTTGATGTGGTCTTCCTCGCCCACGCTCATGCCGCCCGAGCTGATGATCACGTCGGCCGTCTTGGCGGCCTTTTCAAAGGCCTCGCGCGTGGCCTCGAGCGTGTCGGGCACGCTGCCCAGATCGTGCACTTCACAGTCCAGGCGCTTTAGCAGGGCGCGCAGCGTGTAGCGGTTGGAGTTGTAGATCCCGCCTTCGGGCAGAGGTTCGCCCGGCGAGACGAGTTCGGAGCCCGAGAAAAAGAGCCCGACGCGCAGATGGCGATATACCTTGACGTAGCCGCAGCCCACGGAAGCCATCAACCCGAGCACCGCGGGCTCGAGCACGCGGCCGGTGTGCGCCACGACGCTACCCGAGGCAATGTCGCAGGCGCGGCGCCGCACCCACTCGCCCGTCTTGGGCGCCTTGACGAAGCGCACGGTGCCGTCGGCGTTGACGGTGACGTCTTCCTGCGCCACGACCGTGTCGGCCCCGGGCGGAATCGGCGCGCCCGTAAAGATGCGCGCGCAGGTGCCCTCCTTGAGGGCGCTGCCGGCCGTGCCCGCGGGAATGCGCTGCGAGACGGGCAGATTGACGGGCGAGGCGTTCGTGGCGGCGGCAAGGTCGGCCGCGCGCACGGCGTAGCCGTCCATCTGCGAGTTGTCCCAGGCGGGCACGTCGATGGAACTGACGACGTCTTCTGCGAGAACGCGGCCTTCGGCATAGAGCGTGGGCACGGTTTCGGTGCCCACCGCCACGCGGGCGTGGTCCAAAAACAGTTGGAGCGCTTCGTTATAGGTGATCACGATTAGCCTTCAGAGAAATGACAAAATTGGCGACGGCGGCGGGGCTGTCGACGTCCAGACGCGCCACCCCTTCGGGCAGCTCGAGCGTCTCGTCGTCGGTGGCCACGGCCACGACCGAGGGCGTCAGAACGGGAGCGGCAAGACCAGCGGCCTTGCGATGCACGAGAATGTGCGGGATGCTCTCATCGCTCTTGTAGCCTTCGACCAGAACGATGTCCACGGCAGTTAAGCGCGGCAGGATTTCGGCCAAGGTCACGCTCTCTTGCGTTTCCTTCATGAGGGCCCAGCGCTTGTCGCTGACAAGCACCACTTCCTCGGCGCCTGCCTGGCGAAAGCGCCAGCTGTCCTTGCCCGGCACGTCCACGTCGGTGCCGTGGTGACTGCTCTTGATGGCCGAGACCGTGCGGTCGCGGCTGCGCAAGGTGACGAGCACCTTTTCGATGAGGGTGGTCTTACCCGACCCCGAATGTCCCGTGAATCCCACAACGATCATAAACGACTCCCTTGGGGCGGCGGGCAAACGAGGCCGGACGCCCGATTCTGGTTCAGCTATGCGATTGTAGCGAAGCCGCGGGAGCACTCAAGGCGGATCGCTCGGGGCGAAGTGATTTGTTTCAAACAAAAAGAACCCCCGCAAAACACGAGGTTCGACGGGGGGCTTTCCGCCCGAAGAAAAAAGACCTTCGGGCAGTGCGTGAAGGGCTCCGAAATTATTCGGCCTTCGGGGCATCCTTGCGGACGAGCAGTTCGCGGATGCGGGCAGCCTTGCCGGAACGTTCGCGCAGGTAGTAGAGCTTGGCACGACGCACGTCGCCGCGGCGCTTGACTTCGATCGAAGCGATCGTCGGCGAGTACAGCTGGAACGTACGTTCAACGCCTTCGCCGCTCGAGATCTTGCGAACGATGAAGGAGCTGTTCAGACCGCGGTTGCGCTTGGCAATCACGACGCCTTCGTAGGCCTGGGTACGCTTGCGGGAACCTTCGATCACGTTCACGAGAACGTTGACCGTGTCACCGGCGCGGAAATCCGGGATGTTCTTGCCGGCGGACAGGCGGGCGATTTCTTCCTGTTCCAGAGTCTGGATAATGTTCATTTTTTACTCCGTGACCATCATGCGGCGGCATCTTTTCAGTTATTCCTGCAGCCGTCCAGAGGATGGAACCTTTTACGATCCCGCCGAAGCGGGAAGATTTAAGAAAGTTTTCGTTCCCGGTGAGCAGGAGCACCAAGGAACGCGTGATTATATTGAATTAATTGGAAAATTTCCACTTCCCTCAACGCTCGTCCTTGAGTTCGGTCAGGGTCTTGATGTCGCGCTTGGTCAAAAGCCCGCTCTCTTTGGCCTTCTCAATGAGTTCGGGGCGGTTGACAAGGGTGGCCTTGAGGCTCTCGCGGCGCCGCCAGGCCTCGATGTTGGCGTGGTGGCCCGTCAGAAGCACGTCGGGCACGCGCATGCCGTGCCACTCCTCGGGCCGCGTGTAGTGCGGGGCATCGAGAAAGCCCGTGGCAAAGGATTCGTCCGAGGCCGACAGATCCTTGATGGCCCCCGGAAGCTGGCGCACCACCGCATCGATGAGCGCGCAGGCGGCCAATTCGGCTCCCGAGAGGACAAAGTCGCCGAGGCTCACGAGCTCATCGACACACGTGTCGAGAAAACGCTGATCGATCCCCTCGTAGCGCCCGCAGATCAACACGAGCTGCAGGTCGGACTGCGAGGAGAATTCGCGCACGTGCGCGTCCGTGAGGTGCTGCGCCGAGGGCGCAAAGGCGATCACGCGCCCCGTGTTGCCGCTGCGGCGGATGTGCTCGAGCGTCAAAAACAAGGGATCGGCCATCATCACCATGCCCGGGCCGCCGCCGAAGGGCCGGTCGTCCACGGTGCGGTGCAGATCGCTCGTCACGTCGCGCGGATTCCAGAAATGCACGTTCCATAGGCCCCGCTTTTGGGCGCGGGCCGTGATCCCGTACTGCGTGACGGCCGAAAAGATTTCGGGAAAAAGCGTAATGATGTCAAAGCGCGCGCTCACGGCTTTATCCTCACGTCCAAGCCGGATCCCAGTCGACGCGCACCACCCCTTCGTCAAGATCCACTTCGAGCACGTACTGATCGACGTCGGGAATGAGGTACACGGGATCCTTGCCGTCGATCTTGGGGCCGCCTTCGACCTTGAAGATGTCCTGCACGGTGTTGGTGCCGATTTCGGTCACGCGGCCGAGCTCGATGCCGTCTTGGTTGACCACGGGCAGGCCGATCACGTCGGCGGCCCAGACTTCGCCCTCGCCCGCTTCCGGATAGTCCTCGCGCAGCAGGCCGATGTGGCCGCGCAGCGCGTCGGCCTCTTCCTTATTCATCACGCCCTCGAGCCGGGCGATAAGCATCAGCCCGTGCACCTTGAGTTCGAGCACGTGCAGTTCGCGCCGGTTGCCACGGATGTCGGTGAGAAACCAGCGGTCGCTCGCCGCGAGCAACTCGGGATCGTCAAAGGGAATCACGCGCACCCAGCCGCGCACGCCGTAGGCACCGTTGGTGCGTCCGACGGAAAGGATGTTGTCGTTGTCGGCCATGAAAGTTTTCTGAAAGCTTGAGCGTTCAAACGAAAAGGCGGCTCTCCGCAATTCGGGAAAGCCGCCTTCGGCGTCTTTTTCGGAACTCATCGGGTCGGAAGAACCGCACGTCCTTGCTGCCAGTTAGATACTGAACCCTTCTCAAAGAGGATAGCCGTCGGTGCATTCGGGTGTGCTTGGACACGAGAGGCACGGCACCGAATCAGGCGAGGTTCGCAGGCAGCGCGGTCGGCGTTTGGGTTTAAGGATCCTTCCGTTGACGCGATTGAGTTTCCGCAGGTCGTCTTGTCGCCGATTAGGCGGCAGCCTTCTTGGCACCCTTGAGGATGCGGGCGACCGTGTCGCTCATCTGAGCGCCGTTCTTGACCCAGTGAGCGATGCGTTCTTCGTTGAACGTCAGGCGCTGCGGGCCTTCGGCGATCATCGGGTTGTAAAAGCCCAGACGTTCGTTGAAGCGACCGTCACGGCGATTGCGCGAATCGGTCACGACGATGTTGTAGAAGGGACGCTTCTTGGAGCCCGAGCGGGACAGACGAATGATAACCATTGTGTTTTCCTCTTTTAAATCAATGCGCCCGTACCAGGCGCGTGTGAATTTGGCGTAGCGATCCGCCGGATGCGGAAACGCCCGCGGACAAAACGGGTGTGTCACCGTTGATCCGCGAAAGGCATGATTTTGACGCAAATTTCCTAAAAAATCAAGCCTTCCTCGCGATCGTTTTTCTCAAAAAAGCGAGCCGGTTTCGCCCGGGGCCAACTCGTTGCCGCCCTCCCCTTCGTCGGCGCTCTTTTCGCTCTCGGCCTCGGGACTTTGGGCGGCGCCGCCGGCCATCTTCAGGAACGCCTCCTCGTCGATGATGGTGATCCCGAGGGCCTGCGCCTTTTCAAGTTTGCTGCCCGCCTCGCTGCCCGCGAGCACATAGTCGGTTTTCTTGGAGACGGACCCCGAGACCTTGCCGCCCAAGGACAAAATTTTGTCCTTGGCCTGATCGCGCGAGAGCGTGGGCAGCGTGCCGGTGAGCACAAAGGTTTTGCCGGCCACGTCCGAGTTGACGCTCACCGTCTCTTGCTTCCAGTGCACGCCTTCGCTCAAAAGCTCGTCGACGACCGCGTTGTTGTGCGGCTCGTCAAAGAAGGCGCGGATGGAGTCGGCCAAAACCTCGCCGACGTCGTGCACCTGCAGCAGCTCTTGCTTGGAGGCGCGCCGCAATGCCTCGAGCGTGCGGAAAAAGAGCGCCAGATCGCGCGCCCCGGCTTCGCCCACGTGGCGGATCCCCAGGGCAAAGACAAAGCGCGCCAGGGTGGTCTCTTTACTCGCGGCAATCGCCTCCAGAAGATTGTCGGCGCTCTTTTCACCCATGCGATCCAAGCCCGTGAGCTGCTCGCGCGTGAGCCGATAGATGTCGGCCGGGGTCTTTAAAAGGCCGTTGTCCACGAGCGTGTCGACCATCTTTTCCCCGAGGCCATTGATGCCCATGGCGCGGCGCTGCGCAAAGTGCACGAGCGAGAGCTTGCGCTGCGCGGCACACACCAGGCCCCCGGTGCAGCGCGAATCCTTTTCCTCTTCGTCGCGCACGACGGCCGAGCCGCACACCGGGCACACGGCGGGCATCACGAACGGATGGGCGTCGGCCGGGCGCTTTTCGGGGATCACGCGCACGATTTCGGGAATGACGTCGCCGGCGCGGCGCACGACGACCGTATCGCCGATCAAAAGACCGAGCTCCTTGATGTGATCTTCGTTGTGCAGCGTGGCGTTGCTCACCGTCACCCCGCCCACAAAGACGGGCGTCAGGCGCGCCACGGGCGTCACACGGCCCGTTCGGCCGACCTGCACGTCGATGGACTGCACGACCGACAGGGCCTCTTCGGGCGGGTACTTGTGCGCACAAGCCCAGCGCGGTTCGCGGGCCACGAACCCGAGGGCGCGCTGCTGCGCGTAGGAGTCGACCTTGTAGACGACGCCGTCGATTTCAAAGGGAAGGCTCCCTCGAAGCGCCAGCACTTCGTTGTGAAACTGCGCCAGCGCCTGCGCGCCCTTGACGGTGCGGCGCTCTTTGGCCACCGGAAAGCCCAGGGTCGTGAGCTTGGCAAAAAGCTCGGTCATGGAGGCGGCGAAGTTGGGGTCGCTCACCTCACCCGTGCCGTAGGCGTAAAAGTGCAGGGGCCGCTGGGACGTGATTCGGCTGTCGAGCTGGCGCAGCGCGCCGGCGGCGGCGTTGCGCGGGTTGACAAAGGGCTTTTCACCGAGCTCGCGCTGCTTGTCGTTGAGGGCGGCAAAGTCGGCCTTGTGCATGATCACTTCGCCGCGCACTTCGAGCACGTCGGGCGCCAGGCGCGTATCAAGCTGCAGCGGAATCGAGCGGATCGTGCGCGCGTTGGCCGTCACGTCTTCGCCGAACTGTCCGTCGCCGCGCGTCTGAGCGCCCACCAGCACCCCCTTTTCGTAGCGCAGGTTGATCGCCAGACCGTCGAACTTGAGTTCCACGTCGTAGGTCACTTCGCCGTGCGAGGGAGTAAGGCCCAATTCCTTTCGCACACGCTCGTCAAACGCGAGGGCCCCGGCGTCCGAAAAATCCGTTTCCGTGCGAATCGAGAGCATTGGCACGGCGTGGCGCACCTTGGCCAGGTCGCTGCGCACCTCCCCGCCCACACGCAGCGTGGGAGACGAAGGCGAGCGCAGCTGCGGGTAGCGCTGCTCAAGGTCGCTTAACGCCCGAAAAACACGGTCGTACTCGGCGTCGGGCACCGAGGGGTTGTCCAGAACGTAGTACTCGTGATTCCAGCGCGTCAAGAGCGCGGCGTACTCGCGCATGCGCGAGACGATTTCCTCATCGGGGCCTTCAAAGCGATCGTCCGTCATGGCCTCTTTTTCCTTTGTGCGTTTTCAAAAAAGCCTCCGAGAGCCGACACGCTTCGGAGGCCTTTGGGGATGAATGGGGGTTGTCCGTCAGTCCGCCGAGAAGATGAGGCAGGCGCGGCGCGAGCCGGCCGGAACCCCGTGCTCGGCCATCGTCACGTGCATGTTCTTCAGGACGGAGGCGATGCGCGAGGCGGCACGCGCCCCGATCGGGTTGCCCGAGGCGTCCGTCATCACCGCATCGATGCGGCAGCACAGATCGTTGGCGATGGCAAAGAACTGACCGAGCGGGTCGGAGGCGGGCATCATGAGCGGCACGTCAAAGGAAAGCTCGATTTCGTTTCCGAGGGTCTGCGGCGGCAGGATGTGAAAGACCGGGGCGGAAATGCCGGCGATGAACTTTTCGTACGTCTCGTCCTTTTTGACAAACCCGCAGGCCTTGGCGGCGGCCGACAGTTCCTCTTCGGTGATGTCCTTGGCGGCCACGAGCTTGACGGACAAGCGCTTGTCAAAAGCGGCGATGATGCGACCGATGCGCTCGGCGCCGGCGATCATCTCGTTGTAGTCGGGCGCGTCCGATTCACCCTTGAGTTCAATGGCGAACTGCTCGGCGTGAATCATGAATTTGCTCGCCGTGGCCTGATTGACGCTGCGGGTGCGGTTGGCAAGCAGCATCGAGAGGTAAATCTGCGTGCATTCGGTCACGCGCTCGGCCCCGTCGTACCAGCTGTCGCTCACCTTATCAAAGCACTGCACGCGCACGATGTTTTTCAGAAGCGGTTCGGCCTGAATGTCGGCGATGCGCTGCTTGAGGGCGGCCAGGTTAAAGCAGCCTTCGCGCGGGGTGATGTTGATCACGGCTTCGACGGCCGGGTCAATTTCGGCCTTGCGGCGGCAGCCGACGCAGGCGGGCGGCTCGGCGACGGGCGCCGGGGATTCGGGAGCGGCCGCGGGCTCGGCGCGCACGGCCGCGGCGGGCTGCGGCGCGCTCGGGGCGACGTCGAGCGCATCGGGAACCTCATCGGCGGCCGAGAGCGTGGGCACATCCTCCTCATCGCGCGAGACGGCATCGTCGAGCAAGCCCTTGTCGGCATTGCGGATGCGGTCTTCGATTTGGCGACCGACAATTTCGTCCTTCTTTTCCTTCTTGCGCTGGACGTACCAGACAACGCCGATGACGGCGATGACAAGGACGGCAATGTAGATCGGTTCAATATTCGGCATGCGCCTGACTCCGTTTACGATTCGACAATCGCAGATTGTAGTTCAAGAGGCTCTCCGTTGAGAGGAGCCTCGTTATGTGTTGCCCCTGCCCGCGGCGCCTACTGCGCGGCCATTTCCGTGGCCTGCTCGACGTCGACGGAGACCACGCGCGAGACGCCGGGCTCCTTCATCGTCACGCCCACGAGGGTTCTCAAGTGTTCCATGGTCACGCGGTGGTGCGTGATCATCATGAACTGCGTGTTGGCGCTCATCTGCAGGATGCGGCGCGCGAGGCGATCCTGATTGGCCTCATCCAGGGGCGCGTCCACTTCGTCCAAGAGGCAAAACGGCGCGGGGTTGAGCCTGAAGATGGCAAACACTAGGGCCGTGGCCGTCATAGCCTGCTCGCCGCCCGAAAGAAGCTTGACGCTGGCGTTGCGCTTTCCGGGCGGCTGGGCCGTCACTTCAACCCCCGCCTCCAAAATGTCGTCCCCGCTCATCGTCAATCGCGCGCTGCCCCCACCGAAGAGTCCCGTGAACATTTCGGCAAAGTGGCGGTTGACCTCGTCGAACGTGCCGCGCAAGAGTTCGCGCGTTTCGGCGTCGATCTTGCGGATGCTCGCCTCCAGATTGGCGATGGCTTCCTGCAAGTCGGCGATCTGCCGCTCGGTCTCTTCCATCGCCCGACGGCTGTGCTCAAGGTTTTCCAAGGCGGCGTGATTGACCGGGCCCAGGGCCTCGATTTCCTGCGTGAGTTTGGCCACGCGGGTTTTCAGGCCCGAGAGCTTGAGGCCCTCCTCCTTGACCACCCGCTCGAGCGCGGCGCGGTCGGCCGCGGCAGCGTTGAGCCGCTCGGTAAAGACCGTGCTTTGCGTAAGCCAGCTTTCGCGCCGCACCTTCAGATCGGCGATTTCCTGCAGCAGGGGCGTTTGAGCGGCATTGAGATCGCTCGAGCGCGTGCGCGCCTCTTCCAAGGCGTCCTCGGCGCTCTTGCTGGCAATCTCGGCGGCTTTGTGCGCTTCGTTTTTGGCTTCGACTTCCTGCAGCACACGCGTCAGGCCCTCGCGCTGGGCGCTCTCGTCGAGCGACTCGCGCCGGGCGGCGAGCTCCTCCATGTGCGCCGTCAGGCTCTCGATTTCCTCGTCGGCGCCGGCGCGGCGCTCGTGCGCTTCGCGGATGCGCTCCTGGCTCGTGCGGGCCTCCAGGCGCAGCATCTGCAGACGGCTTTCAAGACTGCTCACCGTTTCGCGCCGCGAAACGGCCCGCTGTTCGCCCGCCTCAAGGGACACCTTGGCCTCCATCACCGCCTCCTGGGCGTGCGAGAGGGCCAGGTCCGCCTCCTCAAAGTCCATGTTGGCCTGCTCCTGGCCGGCGGCAAGTTCCTCGAGGCGCGTTTTGAGCTCGGCCATTTCCTCGGACGTGCGGCGGCTCTTGTCCTTCCAAGCGACCACCTGGGCCGTCAAGCCCGTGTACTCGACCTGCAGGGTGTGCAGCCGGGAGCGCTCGGCCTCGGCTTCTTTGGCGCGCTCGCTGCCGCCCATTTCGGCCTGACGCACCTGCCCCTGCAGGGCAATAAGGGACTCGTCCAAGCGATCGAGGGCGTCGCGCTCGCTGTTGGCGTTTTCCGTGAGGGTGCGGATTTCGGCCGCGCGGGAGACCACCCCCGCCGTTTCGCTCTCTTCGGCCCAAAAGCTCACGGAGACGGCGTCGACAATATGCCCCTTGGCGGTGACGAACCGCTCGCCCGCGGCAAGTTTCCCTCTCTGCGCGATGGCTTCTTCGAGGCTTTCGGCCGTCCAGACGCCGACCAGCCACACTTTCAGGGCCGCCGTGACGGCCTCGTCCGTGCTCGTCACCCGGTCAAAAAGCGGCACGAGCCCCTCGCGCGAGGGCGAGGGTTGCGGCGCGGTGCGCTCGTAAAACACGAGGCGCGCCGGGGGCGGGTCGTATTCAAAGCCCGCGGAGCGCTGCAGGGCGCCCACGCCGATGGCCGCGGAGCGCACGCTCAAGACGGCCTCCAGGGCCACGCTCCAGTCGGGCGCAACCGTCAGTTTCTCGTACACGCGCGCGGCTGTGGCCAGGCCCATCTTCGTGAGCCAGGCGGGGAGCTTGCCTTCGGCCTGCGCCTTTTGCTGCAGGTTTTCCAGGGCCTGCAGGCGGGCGGCCGTGCGGGCGTGTTCGGTCGCAAGTTTTTCCTTTTGGGCGCGCGCCTCGTCGTATTGCCGGCGCAACTCCCGCAGCGCCTCGGCCTGCTCTTCGACACCCGCGGAGAGTTCCTCGACGCGCGCCCGCCCCTCCTCAATGAGTTCGGTGAGCGCCGAGAGCCGCTCCTCGTCGGGGGCGCGCTGAGCGCGCACCTCGCCCTGCAAGGCCTCCAGGCGCGTTTCGGCCTGGTTGGCTTCGCGCGAGAGGGCCTGCATCTGCACCGAGAGCACATCGATGCGGCTTTGCTTGGCGGCGGCCTCGGCGCGGGCCTTTTCGTAGACCTGCTTGCGGCGGTCGACCTCTTCGAGCTCGGCGGACAACTCCTCTTGGGCCACGGCAAGCTCTTCGTTCATGCCCTCGGCGGTTTCGGTCAGCTCCTGCGCCTTGGCGGTGAGTTCGGCGATGCGCCCGGCGGCCGAGTCGCGCTCGTTTTTGCGGCGGCTGATGCTCTCGAGCGTGGCGGAAATTTCACGGGCGAGCGAATCCTTTTCGGTGACGATGCGCTCGATGGCGCCCTGCAGTTCGGTGACGCGCTTATTGACCTGCCAGGCGGCCTCACGGGCCGCGTCGGCCGCCTCGCGCTTGACTCGTGCCTGCTCCTTGAGCTCTTCGATGCGGATCGTGAGCTTTTGCACCGCGCCGCGGCTCTCCAGAAGGTCGGCCTCACGCTCGGCGATCTTGGCGTTGACCTTGTCGACGGCCGTCTTGGCGTCGCACTCCTGCAGGTAGTACCACAAAAGCTCGGTGCGCTCCTTGTCGTCCGTCAGTTCCTTCCAGCGGGCGGCCACCTGCGCTTCCCCGGTGAGGCGCTCGATTTCCACGCGCTTGGTTTCCTGCAGGTAGCGCACCTTTTCAAGATTGTCGCGGGTGCTTGCGAGGGCCGACTCGGTTTCCTTGCGCCGTTCCTTATATTTGCTCACCCCCGCGGCCTCTTCCAGATACACGCGCAGCTCCTCGGGCTTGGCCTTGATGAAGTTGCTGATCATGCCCTGGCTGATGATCGCGTACGAGCGCGGACCCAGGCCCGTGCCCATGAAGATGTCCTGCACGTCGCGGCGCCGCACCTGCTGATTGTTGATGAGGTAGGCGTTGGAGCCGTCGCGTGTGACGATGCGCTTGATGGAAAGCTCGGTGTAGCGCCCCCAGGCACCCTTAATGGTTCCGTCGGAATTGTCGAGCACGAGCTCGACCGAGGCGCGCGAAGAGGCCGGCCGGTTCATCGAGCCCGAAAAGATGAGCTCGCTCATCGAAGTCGAGCCGCGCAGCTCCGAGACGCGTGCCTCGCCGAGCACCCAGCGGATCGCGTCGATCACGTTGGATTTGCCGCAGCCGTTGGGGCCGACGATGCCCGCCACCGCGCCCGGAAATTCGATCACGGTGGTGTCGGCAAAGCTTTTGAAGCCGGAAAGTCGAAGCTGCTTGAGGCGCACGGCGGCAGTGTCTGAAAACGAGAGGGAAAAAGAAGGGCGCCCGGACGTTTTGGCATCGGCGCCGATGCGGGCATTGTACAGGGCTTGACCCGTGTCGCCGCGCCGCTCGCGCTTGACACGGGCCCGCACGTTCCGCGACCGCTTGTCCGTATAATTTTGCGATCCGTGCCCGGACGCATCCGGGCGTCTCTTTTCAAGGTTTTTTCGTGTTTAACCCCGGTCTTTCGCTCACCCGCCCCTACCCCTTTGCGCGCCTGCGCAAACTTTTTGAAGGCATCACGCCCGCCGGCGGCAAAGTCGAACCCATTTCCCTGGGGATCGGCGAGCCCTGCCACCCGATTCCGGCGTGCATCCGCGAGGCGATCGCCGCGAACATCTCCCGCATGAGTGCCTACCCGGCCACGGGCGGCGACATTGCCCTGCGGGAGGCCATCGCCGCCTGGTGCGGCCGCCGTTATGGGCTGGCGATTGATCCGGCGACTCAAGTTCTGCCTGTGCTTGGCAGCCGCGAGGCGCTTTTCAGCATCGTGCAGTGCGTGGTGGACGCCACCGGCCCGGTCAAGCCCAAGGTCGTCATGCCCGTGCCCTTCTATCAGATTTATGAGGGCTCGGCCTTTTTGGCCGGAGCCGAGCCGGTGTACGTTCCCCTGACGCGCGAAAACGGCTACAAGCTCGACCTCTCGAGCCTCGACGAGGCGACCCTGGCGGCCACGCAGCTCGTGTTCGTGTGCTCGCCGGGCAACCCCACGGGCTCGGTCTATGAGCTCGACGATTGGAAAAAGCTCTTTGCCCTCGCCGATCGCTACGGCTTCGTGATCGTCAGCGACGAGTGCTACAGCGAAATCTATTTTGAAGAGGGCCACGCCCCGATCGGCGCCATGACCGCGGCCAAGGCGCTCGGGCGAGAGGACCTCACAAACATCATTGTTCTCAATAGCCTATCCAAGCGCAGCAATGCGCCGGGCATGCGCAGCGGCTTTGCCGCGGGCGACAAGGCGATCATCGCCAAGTACCTGCTCTTTAGAACATATCACGGCTCGGCCATGAACCCGATGATTCAGGCCGCCTCGATCGCCGCCTGGAACGACGAGGCGCACGTCATCGAAAACCGGCGCCTCTATCGTGAAAAGTTCGCCGTCGCCCAACCGATTGTCAATGAAGTCATCGACGCGCCCATGCCGCAGGCCGCCTTTTACCTGTGGGCCCATGTGGGCGGCAGCGACGAGCAGTTCACCCGCAGCCTTTATGCCGAAGAGGGCATCACGGTGCTGCCAGGCTCGTACCTGTCGCGCCAGGTGCGCCTGTCCGACGGCTCGGTCATGAATCCGGGCGCGGGCTACGTGCGCATCGCCCTTGTGGCCGAACCGAGCCGCATTGGTGAGGCGGCCGAGCGCCTGCGCACGTTCGTCAAAAACCATCGTTAACCTTTTCATCGCGGCGGCGCCCCCACACAACGACTTCAGGGCGCCGCTCCCCTCGTTCAACACAACAAGGAAAACTTAAAAAAATGAATCAGGAACTCATTTCCGTCATTGAAAACGCCTGGGAAACGCGCGCCGACTGGACGGCCGAATCGATCGCCGAAGCGGACCGCGAGGCTATTCTCGGGGTGTTGGCCCTGCTCAACGCGGGCACGCTGCGCGTGGCCGAAAAGACCGAAGCGGGCTGGCAGACGAACCAGTGGGTCAAGAAGGCCGTACTCATGAGCTTTCGCATCATGCCCGCTCAGGTGATGAAGGCCGGTCCCTTTACCTGGTACGACAAGCTGCCGATGAAGTTCCATGACGAAAACGGCGCCAAGATCGCCGACTCGGGCGTGCGCGCCATCCCGGGCGCCATCGCCCGCTACGGCTCCTACATTGAAGCGGGCGCCGTTCTCATGCCCTCCTTTGTGAACGTGGGCGCCCGCGTGGGCTCGGGCACGATGGTCGATACGTGGGCCACCGTGGGCTCGTGCGCGCAGGTCGGCCGCAATTGCCACCTCTCCGGCGGCGTGGGCATCGGCGGCGTGCTCGAACCCGTGCAGGCCGGCCCCACCATCATTGAAGACAACTGCTTTATCGGCGCGCGTAGCGAAATCGTCGAAGGCGTGGTCGTGGAGGAAAACTCCGTCATCTCCATGGGTGTGTTCATCGGCCAGTCCACCAAGATTTACGACCGCACGACCGGCGAAATCTTCCGCGGCCGCGTTCCGGCCGGCTCCGTGGTCGTTCCGGGGTCGCTGCCGAGCAAGGACGGCAAGTACAACCTCAACTGTGCCGTGATCGTCAAGCGTGTGGACGCGCAGACGCGCTCCAAGACCTCGATCAACGATCTGCTGCGCGACTAAGACGCCATGGCTGTCATCGATCTGGCCAAAGCGCTGCTTGCCTGCCCGTCCGTGACGCCCGACGAGGCGGGCACGATCGCCGTCCTGCGCGGTGTGCTCGAGCCCGCCGGGTTTGCCTTTGAGATGGAAAAAACGCCCAACGGCACCACCAACGCGTGGATCACGCACGGCTCGGGCGCGCCCTACTTCGTCTTTGCCGGGCACGTGGACGTCGTGCCCCCGGGCCGGCTCGAGGCCTGGACCACGCCTCCCTTTGAGCCGACGGTGCGCGAGGGCAAACTCTTTGCGCGCGGCGCCGCGGACATGAAGGGGTCGGTGGCCTGTGCGGCCGCCGCCTTTGCGCGCCTGGCCAAAGAGGCGCCCGCGCACAAGGGCACTCTGGCCCTTTTGATCACCTCGGATGAGGAAGGCGACGGCGACGAGGGCACCAAGCGGGTGGTCGAAAGCCTCAAGGCACGCGGCATCACCCTGGACGCCTGTATCGTCGGCGAGCCCTCCTGCGCCAAGGCCTTCGGTGACACCATCAAAAACGGCCGACGCGGGTCTTTGAACGGCAAAATCGTCGTGCACGGCAAGGCGGGCCACGTGGCCTATCCGCACCTGGCCGACAACCCGATTCACGCCTCGGCCGCCTTCTTTGCCGAGCTGGCCGCACGCAAGTGGGATCGGGGCAACGCCTACTTTGACCCGACGACCTTTCAGATTTCCAACCTCAACGCGGGCGTGGGCGCCGTCAACGTCGTTCCAGGCGAACTGACGGCCCTTTTTAATCTGCGCTTTAATACCGAGTGGACGGTCGAGCGTTTGATTGAGGAGATTGAATCGACGGCCAAGCGCCACCGGCTCAAGGCCGACTTTACGTGGAAGCGCAGCGCCGAGCCCTTTGTGACGCAGCCGGCCGCCATGACCGAGATCCTCTCGCAGGTGGTGCGGGAAGTGACGGGCGTGACCCCGACCCTCTCGACGGGCGGGGGCACGTCCGATGCGCGCTTTATCTGCCGCATCACGCGTGAGACCGTAGAATTGGGCCCGATCAACGCCACCATCCACAGCGTCAATGAAAACGCGGCTGTGGACGAACTCGAAAAGCTCGAGGTCATCTACTACCGCACCGCCAAAGCCTATCTGGAGAAATGCTGATGCCGCATCATCAAACGTCAAGTGAACTGCGCACGATCTGCGATCTGGTGCGCTGGGCCATGAGCGAAATGCAGCGCTTTGAGATCACGCTCGGTCACGGCACGGCCGACGACTGGGAGGAAGCGACCTTTCTGGTGTTGCGCACGTTAAAGCTGCCCTTCGATCGGCTCGAGACGTTCTGGAATGCGCGCCTGACCGATGACGAAGTCTGGGAAGTGCTCAAGAACATTGATGCGCGCGTGCACGACAAGGTCCCCGCGCCCTACCTCGTGCATGAGGCCTGGCTCACCGAACACCCCTTCTACGTCGACGAGCGCGTGCTGATCCCGCGCAGCTACATCGCCGAACTGCTGCAAGAGCAACTCACCCCGTGGGTTGAGCCCGAGAAAGTGAACACCGTGCTCGATATGTGCACGGGCAGCGCGTGCCTGGCGATCCTCGCGCAGGAAGCCTTCCCACACGCGCAGGTGACGGGCGCCGACATCAGCCTCGATGCCCTCGAGGTGGCCAAGATCAACCGTACCCGCTACGGCATGGACGACACGCTCGAGCTCATTCAAAGCGACGTCTTTGAGCAGCTGGGCAAACGCCGCTTTGACCTCATCATTTCCAACCCGCCCTACGTCACGCAGCAGGCCATGGACGAGCTGCCCGCCGAATACCGGCACGAGCCGGCGCTGGCTCTGGAAGCGGGCGAGGACGGCATGGACTTCATGCGCCGCTTCATGCCGGCCCTCAAAGAGCACCTGACGGAGGACGGTCTGGCGGTCGTGGAAATCGGCGACGGGCGCGAAGCCTTTGAAGCGATCTGGCCCGATCTGCCCGTGACGTGGCTGTCGACCGAAGAAGAGGAAGACATGGTCTTTGCGGTGCACGCCAAGGACCTCGCACACCTGTAACCGACCATCAACCGTTTCGGACAAGGGCGCAGCGCAACACATGCGCCCTTTCGTTTTTCCCATGCTCAGAATCAACCACCTTTCGATCGTGCGCGGCACGCGCACGCTCTACGACAACGTCAATCTGGTCGCCTCCGACGGCGAGCGCATCGCGCTCGTGGGGGAAAACGGCAGCGGCAAATCCTCGCTTTTTGCCGCCATTCTGGGCGAACTCAATCCGGAAAGCGGCTCCATCGACGTGCCCGAGTTGGTGAGCGAAGTCGCCCAGTCCGTCACCGAAACCGACCACGAGGCCCTGGCGTACGTGCTCGAAGGGCACGCGCCCCTGACACAGGCCAAGCGCGAACGGCTGGACGCGGCCGACAGCGGCGACGACATGCGCATTGCCGCGGCCGAAGCGCATCTGGCCGAAGTCAACGAAGGCGCCGTGCGCGCCCAGGCCCTGACGATCATGAACGGTCTGGGGTTTGCCGCCGGTGACGAGACGCGCTGCGTCAAGGAGTTTTCGGGCGGCTGGCGCAATCGCCTGGCGCTAGCGCGCTGCCTCATTAATCCCGCACAGCTCCTGCTCTTGGACGAGCCGACCAACCACCTCGATCTGGACAGCCTGATTTGGTTGGAAGCCTGGCTCAAGCGCCTCTCGTGCACCGTCGTCATCATCAGCCACGACCGCGAGTTTCTCGATCGGGCCGTGCAGACGACCTGGGCGGTCGAAGACGGCACCATCAACCGCTACGGCGGCAACTACTCGTTCTACGAGATGCAGCGCGTGCAGAACCTGCGTCTGCAGGAAGCCAACCGTAAGGCCTACGAGCGAACGGCCTCGCACCTGAAAAGCTACATCGAGCGCTTCCGCTACAAGGCCACCAAGGCCCGTCAGGCCCAATCGCGCATCAAGATGCTCGAGCGTCTTGAGGTGGTCGAGCCCGTGCGCGCCGCCTCGCAATGGCGCTTTGGTTTTGAGGAGCCCGAACGCATGCCCACGCAGCTCGTGACCCTCGAGGGTGTGGCCGCGGGCTATGGCGAAACGAAGATTTTGTCGGGCGTCAACCTTTGCATCCGCTCGGGCGAGCGCATCGGCGTTTTGGGCGTCAACGGCGCGGGCAAATCCACCCTCATCAAGACGATCGTCGGGGAGCTCAAGCCCCTGGCCGGCTCCGTGCGCGAGGGCCAGGGCCTGCAGATCGGCTACTTTGCCCAGCACCAGCTCGAAGCCTTGGATGCCGACGAAACGCCCCTGCAGGTGATCAAGCGCAAAGCGCCGCTGGTGCGCGAGCAGCAGCTTTTCGACCACCTGGGCAAGTTCCGTTTTTCGGGCGAAAAGGTCGACACCAAGATCGGGGTGTTGTCGGGCGGCGAAAAGGCGCGCCTGGCCCTTTCGCTCATCGTTTGGGACAAGCCCAACCTCATCGTGCTCGACGAGCCGACCAACCACTTGGACATGGCCACGCGCGAGGCCCTGACGGTGGCCCTCTCGGACTTTGAAGGCACCCTTTTGTTGGTCTCGCACGACCGTCACCTGCTGCGCAGCGTCTGCGACAAGCTCCTCTTGGTGCACGACGGCGCCGTGAGCGAATACGAGGGCGATCTGGACGACTACGCCGCCTTCGTGCTCGAGCAGCGCAAGCTCACGCAAAACGAAGCCAAGGCGGCCGCCGCCGCCCCGGCGGGTGCCGCCCAGGAAGCGGGCGTCAACCGCCGCGAGCAGCGAAAGCTCGAAGCGCAGGAGCGCGCCCGCATTGCGGCCCTCAAAAAGCCGCTCCTGGCCAAGCTCGCCCAAGTCGAAAAGGCCATGAACGCCTTAAGCGACGAGGTCAAGAGCCTGGACGCGCAGCTTTCCGACACGGCCTGGTACGAAAAGACCCCGGCCGAACAGCTCGCCGAGGTCACGCGGCGCCGCGGGGAAGCCGCGGGTGAACTCGAAGAGCTCGAAGCGCAGTGGCTTGAGATTTCCGAAGAGATCCAAGCCTGCGTCTAAGGCTCTCCTGCCTTCAGCCCGCTTGGGACAAAAGAGCACGCCTCTTGCCGACCGGTGCGCTTTTGCTTTTCTAGTGAATGCCGGCGCTGCGCAGGATGTTCTTGAGAGGCTCGGGGCCGGTGACCGAGAGCTTTTTGAGGGCATGGGCGCGGTGCAGTTCGGCCGTGCGCGGCGAAATACCCAATCGCTCGCCGATCGTGCGGCTCACCAGGCCCTGGGCCACGAGCTTGGCCACTTCGAGCTCGCGCTCGGTGAGCGTGGCCACCAAGGCGGCCGCCGCCTCGTCGCTCACCTGTCCCTCGGCCTTCATCACGCTGTCGGAGGCGGCGCGAATGACCGAGCGCACCAGCCGCTGCTCGTCCACGGGCTTTTGCACGAAGTCGTAGGCCCCGTTGAGGATCGTCTGCACGGCCATGTCGATGTCGCCGTGGCCGGAAATGAAGATCACGGGCAGATTGGACTTGCGCTCGTTGAGCATGCGCTGACAATCCAGGCCCGACAGTTCGGGCATGCGCACGTCGAGCACCAGGCAGCCCGGCACCGAGGGGCGGTCCTCGGCAAAAAAGCGCTTGGCCTGCGTGTAGACGGCCACCTTCCAGCCGTCCAGCTCGAGGTAAAGCTTTAAGGCTTCGCCCAAAGCCTCATCGTCGTCGAGAATGCGCACGAGCGCCTTTTGCTTGATGTCGTCTAGTTGCATGTTTCTCTCGCGTTAGGGTGTCGGTGATCGGTGCCGTCCGCCGCCTCGGCGGGGGTGCCCGTGTCGGTTTTGTGCGCGGCCTTGACGTCCGTGTCGATGTCGATGACGGCCGACAGGCCCCGCGTCATGTTGCGCACAAAGTGCAGCCGCGCGCCGTGCGACTCGACGATGCCGCGCACGATCTGCAATCCCAGCCCCAGGCCCTCGCTTTTAACGCTCATCAGAGGCTGCGTCAGGCGTGCAAAATCCTCGTCCTCCAGGGACTGCCCGTTGTCGGCCACAATCAGGCGCGCCTTGTCGATGGCGGGAAGCTCCAGGGATACGCGCACCGTCGGGCGTTCGACGTGCTGACAGGCCTCACAGGCGTTTTTGACGAGGTTGTGCACCACCAGTTCCCACTCGAGCGGATTGGCATCGAAATAAAAGCTCTGATCGGCGTCCACGAGGATTGCGACGTTGGGGTAGCGCCCGGTGCTCTTAAAGCCGGCCACGGCTTGGTTGAGGATGGTTTTAAGGTCCGTGGACTGGCGCTGTGTGGCCCCGCTCTTGGCGTAGGTGCGCACGTTGTCGATGATTTGGTTGGCGCGCACAATCTGCGCCTCTATCTTTTCCAAAACGCTCGTCAAAAGCGACTTGTCGGGGTGCTCGCGCGTGAGAATCTTGCGCGCGCTTTTGCTGAAAAGCAGCGCCGCGCTCATGGGCTGGCGCAGTTCATGGGCGATCATCGAGGAGAGCTGCCCCACGATGCCGCTTTTTTGCATCCGCTCGATTCTCTCCTGCGTCTCGTTGGCCTGCGCCTTGAGTTCCTTTTCGCGCTCAAGGGCCTGTCTGAGCTCCTTGGTGCGCACGGCCACAAGCCCCGTCACACGCACCGAGTGCAGGATCCAAGCCGCCAGGAACACCAAGAAAGCAATGATGGCGTTGCCGTATTCGCTCCAGACGCGCGAAAAGGTCCAGTTGCGAATCCACTCGTAGGGACCGAGCCGTAGGGTGCGGTAGAGCTCGTCGACCGAGCGGTAGTCCGTGCCCACGGTCCAGTAGTGGCCGTCGGCGGTGGGCGCCATCGAAAAGGCCGAGTACACGACGGCCTTGGTGATCGCCGGGGGCGAAGCCGGGGCCGAGGCCAGAACCCAGGAGGGATACTGCTCGGTCGAGCGCAGGCACACGCCGCGCCGCTTCTCCTCGGGCGTGCGCTCGCGCGGCTCGATCGCGCGGTACATGTCCTTTTGCTCGGGGTGCTTTTCGAGGTACTCCTCAAGCCAGCATTGACGCAACACGGCCACGTCGACCTTGCCCTCGCGCATCATGTTAAAGCCGGTCTGCAGCCGATTGTCCGGCCCCACGAACGCCACGGAACTGAAAAAGTTTTCAATGTCGTAGCCGCGTCGGGCCACCTCGCCCATGGGAATGAGGTACCCGGTAAAGCCCGAAGCGCTCGAAGCGGTGGCCGAGCGGCCGCGCATGTCGGCAAAGGTTTGGATGTCCGAGTCGCGGCGCACGACAAAAAGCGAGCCGTCTGCGTGGTTGGGATCGGGATAGGCGTCGCTTGCCAGGGAGGCCACCGCCACAGCCCCGTCGGGCACGACGCGCCAGTAAAAGCCCGCGCTCGACAGGAAAATGTCGACTTCGCCCGCGCTAATCGCCTCTTTGAGCTCGAGCATCGGGTACTCGCGCACCCGCACGTTTTCTTCGCCGAAGGCTTTTTGCAGGGCATCGACCGTGGCCTTGACCACCGCCTCGTTGGGCGAGGGCCGCGTAAAGGCCACGATCCCAAAGTGGATCGGACGGGGCAGCTCGACGGCTTCGGCATAGGTGCCCGTCTGCAGATTCAAGCGAGCAGCCAAATCGAGCACCACCCCTTCGGGGGCGGCCTTGCCGTAGGCGCTCGGTAGCGCGGCGGCAAGAACGGCGCTCAGAGCCAAAGCGATCTTGAAGCGGGACATGATGCGGGCAAAAGAAAAAACGTGGGCCAACGGAGGTATTTTGCCCAACGCGTGGGCAAAAGGAGAAGAAAAAACCCAGATACGTCAAGCCCCGCACGGGGCGGGGCTTGACGGTTGCTCTAAGTTAAGCGGACAGTCGGCTTATTCCTCGACCACCTGCTTGCACACGACGCCGTAGGAGTCGTGCGTGAGCGTCTTCATGTTGATCAGAGCAATCCAGCGGCGGATCGTTCCCACGATCACGAAGGCCATCAGCAGCATGATGAGGACCGACAGGACCGCCAGCAGCGTTTGACCGTTGGGCAGGTACTGGTAGAGCACCAGCCAAATGGCCGCCCAGAACGTGATGCCGGTCATGAGCACCCCGGGCACGCCCGTCATCCAGGCGTACTTGCCCTTGTTAAGGCGCAGCAGCACAGTGGTACCGATGAGCAGCGTCACCGAGGCGAGCAGCTGATTGCTGATACCGAAGAGCGGCCAGATGCTCGAGATGTCGCCCGAGTACACCAGGTAACCCCAGGAGCCCGTAAAGAGCACGCTCGTAATGATCAGACCGGGCAGCCAGTTCTTGTCGTTGAACTTGGGCCAAATGTAGCGGCCGATCATTTCCTGCAGGAAGAAGCGGCCCACGCGGGTGCCCGCATCCACGGCCGTCAGAATGAAGACGGCTTCGAACATGATGGCGAAGTGATACCAGTAGGCCATCAGCTCTTCCATCCAGGGGATGCGCGAGAAGATGTAGGCCATACCGACGGCCAGCGACACGGAGCCGCCCGGACGGTGCGCCAGGTTTTCCTGCACTTCGGCTTCGAGCATGGGCAGGTTCTGAACCTGCATGCCCAGTTCGGCGAACTTGTCGGCCGAGGCGTTGATCGCAAAATAGTCGGCGGGCACGAGCACGCAGGCGGCCACCAGAGCCATCACGGCCACGAAGCCTTCCGTGAGCATGGCGCCGTAGCCGACGAAGAGCACGTCCTTTTCATTGCCGATCATCTTGGGCGTGGTGCCCGTGCCGATCGTGGCGTGGAAACCGGACAAGGCACCGCAGGCGATCGTGATGAAGATGAACGGGATCACCGGGCCGCCCACGATCGGGCCGCCGCCGTTGATGAATTCGGTGATGGCGGGCATCTTGAAGTCGGGCATCACAAAGAGAATGCCCAGGGCCAGAGCCCCGATCGTGCCGATCTTGAGGAACGTCGAGAGGTAATCGCGCGGCAGCAGCAGCAGCCACACCGGAAGCACGGAAGCAAAGAACCCGTACACCGGGATCAGGATCGACATCGTCTTGCGGTCGATGTCGAGGAACCCGAAGTATTCGGGATGCGCGGCAACCCAGGGACCCGAGAGGATGCACAGGAAAAGGAGCACGACACCGAGGAGCGTGGCGCCCAACACGTCGCCCTTGCGCCAGATCTGCAGGTACAGACCCATGATGATGGCGATCGGGATCGTGGCCACGACCGTGTAGGTCGACCACAGCGAATCGTGCATGGCGTTGACGCAGGCAATCGAAAGACCCGCGAGGGTCAGAATCAGAATCGCCAGCACCGCCCAGGAGGCCACGAAACCGGTCGTCGGATCGATTTCACGGCTGGCGATGTACGCCAAGGAGCGTCCCTTGTGGCGCACGGACACGAAGAGCACGACCATGTCGTGCACGCCGCCCGCGAGAACGGCGCCGATCAGAATCCACAGCAGGCCGGGCAGATAGCCGAACTGCGCGGCAAGCACGGGCCCGAGCAGGGGACCGGCCGCGGCAATGGCGGCGAAGTGATGGCCGAAGAGCACGTACTTATCGGTCTTGACATAGTCCTGACCGTCGGCGTACTTCACGGCGGGGGTGACGCGGTTGGCGTCAACGTTGAGCACCTTGGCGGCGATGAATAGGCCGTAGAAACGGTAGCCGATCGCGAACACACACAGTGCCGCGAAGATCACCGTTACGGCATTGATACCGTCGAGCGACGACATGAAAGCTCCTTTCTTTGGGAAAAATGGTCTATGGCTCACTCCGCCGAGGGGTGCGGAGAAAAGTCAATAGCACCCTTGGAGTAGGGTGCAATCGGTCTTCAGTTTAGGTGGGAGCTTTGTGAAATAATCATTTATAAGTCAGTAGTTACCCTAGTATCTTTTAAAAAGTAATGACGTTTGTGAAAACCCTGGCGTCCCTTCCCCCGCTACCCTGTCAGACGTTTGTCTGAGATGGCGCTTTTGGGCCTTGCGGCGGACGCAAAAAAGCCGGCCCCGAAAGATCTCCCCGCCGCTTAGGCGGAAATGGCTTTCAAGTGCCGGCTTGGTGTGCGATCTCTTGGCGCGTTAAACGAGCTTGAACTCGATCATGCCGATGCCGTTGCAGCCGGCGCGCACCACGTCGCCCTTTTCGATCTTGGCCACGCCCGAGGGGCTGCCCGTAAAGACGAGGTCACCGGGCTTGAGTTCCCAATAGGTCGAGATCTCGGCGAGCACCTGCGCGGGCGACCAGATCATGCTCTTGGTGCTGCCCTTCTGGCGGCATTCGTTGTTGACGTAGAGCCACAGTTCCGAATCCTTGGGATCGAGCACGCGTCCCTTGGGCACCAAATGCGAGACGGGGCCGGAAAAGTCAAAGCTCTTGGCCGTGGTCCAGGGGAACCCCTTGGCCTTGGCGGCGGCCTGCAGGTCGCGGCGCGTCAGATCCACGCCCACGGCCCAGCCCCAGATGCACTCCTGCGCCTCGTCAGCCGTCAGATTCTTGCCGCCGCGGCCCACGGCCACCACGAGCTCGACCTCGTGCTGCAGGTTTTCGGTGCGCTGCGGGAAAGGCACCTGCGCCGTCACCCCCGCGTCGATCGGGAAGATGGCGTCTGCGGGTTTCATGAAAAAGCAGGGCGTGGTGTTGCCCGTGCCGCCCATTTCCTTGTCGTGCTCGGCGTAGTTGCGGCCGACGCAGTAGACGCGGTTGACGGGAAAGTATTCGTTCTTGGCACCGGCCAGCGGCACGACGGCCTGGGCGGGGGGAGCAAAGATAAACATGTCGGTCACTCCTGTCGCGTTAGGCGCTCGGGCCCTTGTCGTCGGTCTTTGTTACTTCCGTCTGGTCGGCTTGGGCCGGAACCTCTTCGGCGGGCGCGTATTCGCCCGGCAGCACCGGATTGGGCTTGTCGTTGATAAAGAGCCAGAGCTGATAGACGTAGCCGCTTAGCGCGTACAGGCAGAAGATCGTGAAGATCGCCATCGAGGGATTGCTCGAAATGACGATGAAAACCAGCGAGCCGATCACGATCGCCATAAAGGGGGCGTTCTTAAGCGACAGACCGGCCTTGCCCGAGTAGAACGGGGCGTTGCACACCATCGTCAGACCCGAGTAGAGCGTCAGCACAAAGGCAAACCAAGGCAGACCGGGCTCGAGGAAGGCGGGCAGCTTGTTTTGCACCGCCAGCCACACGAAGCCTGCGATGAGCGCGGCGGCCGCCGGGCTCGGCAGCCCCTGGAAAAAGCGCTTGTCCACCACGCCGATGTTGCAGTTAAAGCGCGCCAAGCGAATGCCCGCGCACAGGCAGTAGATGAAGGCGGCGGCCCAGCCCAGTCCCCCGAGGCTAAAGAGGGAAAACTTGTACATCACCAGAGCGGGCGCCACGCCGAAGGCGGTCATGTCGGCGATCGAGTCGAACTGCTCGCCGAATTCGCTTTGCGTGTGCGTCAGGCGCGCCACGCGGCCGTCCATGCCGTCAAAGAGCATGCTCAGCAAAATCATGAGCGCGGACAGACCGAAGTTGCTGTCCATGGCCTGCACGATCGCGATGAAGGCGCAGAAAAGCGAAGCGGTGGTGAAAAGGTTGGGCAGAACAAAGAGGCCGCGGCAGCGGACCTTGGTCACCTTCTTGCGACCGACCTCAATGATGCGTTGTCGGACCGGACGACGGCGCCGAATTCTTTCAACAGCCATAGGATGTTTCGTCTCTGAATGAAATGTGTCAGGCGCGGGGCCTTGTTGAGGAAAAGCCCGCAGCCAGTCGGAATTTGCATTCTATCTTCGTGCGGGCTTTGCGGTGTGAGCGGCTGTAACCGATCAGGCGTTCTTGGGCTCGGACGCGGCCGGCTCCACAGGCTTATCCTCGGCCGCCGCCTCGGCGGGCGCCGGTTCGGCCTGGGCCGAGGTTTCGGCGGCCGGTTCGGCCTCCACCGTTTCGGGTACGGCGTTTTCAACCGGTTCGCCCAAGCGGGCGATCACGGTTTCCACACCGGTGGTCTTTTCGCCGATCGACACGAGCACCTGCGCGCTCAGGGGCAGGTACACGTCCACGCGGGAGCCAAAGCGGATAAAGCCGTAGCGCTCGCCCTTTTTGACCGTGTCGCCCACCATGCGGTAGCACAGGATGCGGCGGGCCACGAGGCCGGCGACCTGCACGAAGCACACGAGCTGGCCGTCCTCGGTGACAAGCGTCACGGCGTTGCGCTCGTTTTGTTCGCTCGCCTTATCCAGAGACGCATTGAGGTACTTGCCGTGGAAGTATTCGATCTTTTCGATGCGGCCGGCCACGGGGGTTTTCTGGCTGTGCACGTTAAAGACGTTCATGAAGATCGACACGAGCTTGGTGCGCTCGCCCGTGTAGGGGCACACGGCCTCCTCGACCTTGATCACACGACCGTCCACGGGGGCGACCACGGCCTTTTCGTCGTTGGTCATCTCACGGGCCGGATCGCGGAAGAACTGCGCCACGAAGACGAACAACACCCAGAAGATCGCCGCCACAAAGCCGCCCACGAAAAGTTGCACGAGCAGCGCGAGCACAAAGGCGATCCCCATGATGGCCCAGCCCTCACGGGCAAAGAACGGATGCGGATAAATGCGTTCCAAGATATAAGCTCCTAAAGAAGGTTCCGGCGCCGAAGACTCAGAAGCGGCGTTCGAGGTGATGACGGATCGTCTCGAGCGCTTCGATCAGACGCGAGTCGTCGGCGTGATTCTTTTTGACGTATTCCAAAGTCCAAAGCGTCTTTTCCCAGGCACGGCGGTTGGCTTCAAGCTCATTTTTGAGCGCCTGAGAGGCATGCTCCAAATCGGCCGGCTTGATGTCCAAAAAGTTAACGTCGGTCTCGTCCTGTCGGATGCTCATGTCGTGACTCCTCGAATGCGGTTTTGCTTGGAATAAACGTCGTTTGCCGAAAATTATAGACGGCTCTTTTAGTCGGTCTCGTCGTCGATGATTTTGTCGGCAAAGCCCAGAAAGCCCGGCACGACCACATCGTCGGGGGCGCCGCTCTCCTCATCGGGCTTGGTCACGGACAAAACCTTGACTTCAAACTTCAGGGCCCAGCCCGCCAGCGGGTGGTTGGCGTCCAAAACGGCCTTGCCCTCGGCCACGTCCGTGACGCGCCAGTGGCGCCCGTCGGGCGTCTCGCCCGGGACCGAGCCGAACACGAGGCCCGGCACAATGAGTTCGGGGTCGCCGAGCGACTCCACGGGCACGAGGCGAATGGCCTCGGGGTCGAATTCACCGAAACTATCTTCGGTTTCGAGCTGAATCGTGACCGTATCGCCCACCTTCTTGCCCTCAAGGGCCTGTTCGAGCTTGGGGAAGATGTCGCCGTGGCCGTGCCAGTAGGTCACGCCCTCGGGTTCGGTCTCCTCCAAAAGATGCTTTTGCAGATCGAACATGCGCACGTGGATGCCCACGATGCAGTCCTTTCCAATCACCATTTTTTCCATTCCTTGTTGGCGGCGCGTTTAGGCGGCCGCTTGGGCGCGTTTGTCGCCGTAGGGGTCGGGCCCGTAGCGGTTGTCGTGCTCTTCACCCGTCAGACACCCGAGAATGAGCCAAAAGACCGTGCCCAGGCCGGGCAGCAGAAGAATGCCGAGCACCCAGGCCCCGCTGCGGCCGATATCGTGAAGACGCCGTACCGAGATCGTGATCGAGATGAGCACGAGCCAGATCTGAAAGAGCAGCACGGCCCACGTGACCATATCCCACGTGATTTCGGTCATCGTGGTCATGTAAAGGACCGAATAGAGACACCCCACGGTCCAGCCGATGACCGAACACAGCAGGGCAGAAATCCAAAACACGCGGCGGGGCACTCTCCCCTTCAGGCTCACGCTCAAGGCGTCCGAAATCACAGAACTCATGTCGGGCCCCCACCCTTTTGAAAAGAAGCGGGACAAACGCCATTGACGCCGCCCCGCCCGTTGCCGGCCGCCCCCGGCGGGGGCGAACCTATCGTTGATGTACCCCCCCCGAATCCTTTAGCGGGTCTGCTCTCCGATGAGCGTGAGGATTCGCGGCGCCACGCCGGTCGTGTCGGCGCGGCCGTCTTCGCCCAGAACCGTCACGCGGGTCTTGTCACCCTCGTCGGAGAGGCGGATGCGGTAGGGCACCGGATCGACGGCCTTGGCCTTGGAGAAGAGGTTCGTGAAGAACCCCTGGTTCTGCTTTTGCTTCTGCTCGTAGTCCGGGTCCAGATAGTTGATCATAAAGAGACCCTGGCTGCGATCGCGGTCGGTCACTTCAAAGCCGCCGCGGTCAAGCGCCACACCCACACGGCGCCAGGCGCGGTCAAAGGGCTCGTCGATGAGAACCGCGGCGGGCTTGCCGCCGGCACCTTCAACGATGTGGCTCACGGGCGCGTACTTGATCGCTTCCATGGCGTCGATCGCCTTTTGTTCCTGAGGCTTGGCCGCCGGGTTGAGCTCGGTCTCGAGCATCTGCGCCAGGCGCGTGAGCATCACGGCTTCAAGTTCGGAATCGTTGGGACCGGGTTGCCAGATCGTGGACTCTTCCTGCGGTCCCTTGAGCACTTCGACCATCTGGCGGTGCGTGATGAAGATGTTGGTCGTGCCGTCGTCGGCGCGCTCCATGCGGGCGCGGTACTGATCGCGAGTGCCCGTGTCGTAGACGACGTCAAGGACCTTGCCGATCGTGGCGCGGATGATGTCCTTGGGAAGGTTGGCCTTGTTTTCGGCCCATTCGGTCTGGATGATGCCGGTGCGGGCATCCTGCGACTTGACGGCCAGGCCCACGCTCGCCCAGAAGTCCTGCAGCAGCGGCCAGACCTTGTCGGGAGAAACGGTGACGTGCACATAGCGGAACTGACCGTCGCGCACGACCTTGGCAAATTCGGTCTGCGGCAGCACCTGCGTGGGAGCCTCACCGCGGGCTTCGGCGTCCATGCGAGCCTTGGCCGCTTCGGCGTTGGCGCTCACGATCTGGGGACGGGCCGGAACCGCAAAACGGTCGTTGTTCGTGACGGTGTTCAGATCCGGCGGCACTTCGAGCGGAGCGCGGGACGTGGAGGTTTCATACTGCACCTTCTCGTCGCTGAAATTGACCCCAAGCGCATTGCATCCGGTCAGAGCAGCGATCGCCGAGACGACGGCGGCGGCTCTCAAAGCACGATTCACCATAAAAACGTTTATTCCTTGGCTTGCGCCCGACCTACGGCCGAGGCGGCCTGCGGGCGAAATGACAGTTTTTGTCAGCGCAGTTTAGCAAAGCGCGTCCTCGCGCACAGGCGCAAACACAAATTGATACGTCCGCCGACTTAGGGAAAAGCCCGCAATCGCGCACGATTACGGGCTTCTCGATGAGAGGCCGGTCCGCTTTTTAGAACGGAACGCCGGCTTCGCGCATGGCCTTTTCGACCACGCTCTGGTTGGGCTGCGAGAGCATCGTCAGCGGCAGGCGGATGCCCGAGCCGATGCGGCCCATGCGGTAAAGGGCCCACTTGGGCGCCACCGGGTTGGGTTCGCAGAAAAGCTTCTGGTGCAGGGGCATGAGGCGATCGTTGATCGCGCGGGCCACGGCCACGTTGCCGGCCACGGCCGCCTGCGCCATCTCGTGCATTTCGTGCGGCATGATGTTGGCCGTCACGGAAATGACGCCCGAGCCGCCCACGAGCATCAGAGCCAGAGCCGAGTCGTCGTTGCCCGAATAGACGGCAAATTCCTTGTCGCCCACCACGCCGGGCAGACGGCGCAACAGATCGATCGCGCGGGCGATGTCGCCCGTGGCGTCTTTCAGACCCACAATATTGGGAATCTCGGCCAGACGCAGCACCGTGTCGTTTTTCAGGTCGGCGACCGTGCGGCCCGGCACGTTGTAGAGCCACATGGGCATGTTCACGGCTTCGGCGATCGTCTTGAAGTGCTGATAGAGCCCTTCCTGCGTGGGCTTGTTGTAGTAGGGCACCACCTGCAGGGAGATGTCCGCGCCCGCGTTCTTGGCGTGTTCCGTGAGTTCAATGGCTTCGGCCGTGGAATTGCCGCCGGTGCCGGCGATCACGGGCACGCGCCCGGCCACCTTGTTGACCGTGAAGGAAACGACTTCGTTGTGCTCTTCGATGCTGAGCGTGGGCGACTCGCCCGTCGTGCCCATCGTGACGATGCCGTCGGTACCGCTGGCGATGTGCCATTCGATCAGGCGCTCGTATGCTTCCCAGTCGACTTCGTTGTCGGCCGTCATCGGCGTGACCAGAGCCACCAGAGAACCTTGAATCATGCTGATACTCCCTGTGCTTGATTGTGGATTCGAAGTTTTATTTTAGGTGCTTTTGTCCGCTCTCAGACCGAGGGGGTGGGCTGATTGGACAAAAGGGCAATGAGTTCGGAGACGACCTGACGCATATCGCGGCGATCGACGATCATGTCGATGGCGCCTTTTCCCAGGAGCATCTGCGAGCGCTGGAAGCCCGCCGGAAGCTTTTCGCGCACGGTCTGCTCGATGACGCGCGGACCGGCAAAGCCGATCAGGGCCTGCGGCTCGGCGATCACCACGTCGCCCATAAAGGCAAAGGAGGCCGACACGCCGCCCATGGTGGGGTCGGTGAGGATCGACACGTACGGGATGCGGGCCTTTTCCAACAGGGTCACGGCCGCGTTGGTCTTGGCCATCTGCATGAGCGACAAAAGGCCTTCCTGCATGCGCGCGCCGCCCGTGCTCGTGAAGGTGACGAACGGAATCTTTTCGCGCAGGGCACGCTCCACACCGAGGGCGAAACGCTCGCCCACGACGCTGCCCATCGAGCCACCCATAAAGGAAAAGTCAAAGGCGGCGGCCACCAGGGGCCGGCCGCGCAGCTCGCCGCGCATCACCACCAGGGCGTCCGTTTCGTGCGTGCTCTCGCGCGAGGTCGCCAGGCGATCCGGGTAGCGCTTGGAGTCCACAAAGCCCAGCGAGTCGACCGGGCGCACGTCCGCCCCGATTTCCTCGTGTACGCCCTTCCAGTCGAGGAAGGCATCGAGGCGCTTGCGGCCGCTCAGACGCATGTGGTGGCCGCACTTGGGGCACACCTGCAGCGAATCATCGAGCTCTTCTTTATAGAGCACCTGCTCGCACTTGGGGCACTTGATCCAAAGGCCCGCGGGAATGGGACTCTTTTTGGTTTCCGCGTCAGCGGGTTTGGTGGCGATTTTGGGAAGAATGCGGGTGAGCCAGCTCATGGTTTCACAAACGAGGTCTGTCGCTCGCACCCTCCTGTCGAGGCGTTTTTTCTCGGAAGCGGGCACGGCAAAAAGGCGGCGCGGGCACACACGGTCCCGCTCCGTCACGAAGTGCGATTGATTATAAGGCAGGAGCTCTCGGGCGCATCTCAGACAAAGAGCCGAGGCGCACGAGCAAAAAGAGTGCAAAAAAGGCACCCGTCCGGCCCTTTTCGCCGTTGGGGTGCCTTCTCTTTAGGCCGGGATCAACGCCCGGTGTTGGTCATTCTCAGTGACCGCAGCAGCAGGGCTCCTGCGCCTTGTCGGTGCCGCAGCACACGTCCTTTTGCATGGCCGTCAGGAACCAGACGCGCTTGGCGTAGCCCTCGAGGATCGCATCGAACTGCGCCACGAGCAGGTAATCGCCCATCTTGTCGGCGCCCTCACGAATCTGCTTGGCAAGGGCCTGCATCGTGAGCACGTCTTCGGTGACGATGGCAAGAACCTCGGAGACGGAAAATTCACGCGCTTCGATTTCCTTGATGGTGGCGATCTTGAGGAACTCGGCAAGTCGCACTTCGGGCATGCCGCCGCGCATCTTGATGGCTTCGGCCACGGCGTCGTACTGCTCGGCCGCCTCGTCATACATGCCTTCGGTGTATTCGTGCACCTGGATGAAGGCGCGGCCGACGACGTTCCAGTGCAGGTTGTGCAACTTGGCGTTCCAAACGGCCAGATTGGCGAGGTAAACGGTGAGCGGGCACACGGCGCCGGCGGCGTTGGTCTGGGGGTGTTCGACGTGGTTGTTCATAGCTGACTCCTATCAAATCGGGTGGAGCAACCAGGGTGCTCCGTTTCTGTTGATGACATTATTCAGGAACTTAGCCTCACTGTCCAATACTATTTGAACCTCTCTCCAATAGTTAAACACTATTAAAACACCCCCCCCCTCGCCTTCCTCCAGCGCGAAAAAAAGCGGCGGCCCGCATTCGCGCAAGCCGCCGCCCGTAGCCTTAAGGTGGAAAAGGCGCGTTACTGCACGATTTCCTCTTCCTTGTTGCGCGGCCAGCACTGCACGCCGCGCACTTGGCCCAAGCACTTCGGATCGAATTCCGGATCCTTGATGCCCGCGTTTTTCTGCGCGAGGTAGTCGGCCAGCGCTCGGTAGGCGTAGCGGCCGATCAGGGCGATGGCCGCCAGGTTCAGAAGGGCCATCAGGGCCATGAAGAGGTCGGCCAAATTCCACACGAGCGAGAGCTGCGTGACGCTGCCGATGAAGGCCATGGCCACCACGAGAACGCGGAAGATCCTCAGCGCCGAAGGCTTCTTACTGATGAAGCCCATGTTCATTTCGCCGTAGAAATAGTTGCCGATGATCGAGCTGAAGGCAAAGAAGAGCACCACGATCGTGATGAAGTGGTTGATCCAGGTGCCGAACTCGTTCGAGAGCGAGTGCTGGATGAGCTCGATGCCCGTCAGGCCGCTTTCCTTCCAGCCCGGCACGATCAGAACGATCATGGCCGAGGCCGTGCACACGACGAGGGTATCGAAGTACACGCCCAGAGCCTGCACGAGACCTTGCTTGACCGGGTGCGTGGCGTCGGCCGCGGCGGCGGCGTTGGGCACGGCGCCCATGCCCGCTTCGTTGGAGAAAAGGCCGCGCTTGATGCCGGTCATGACAATCATGCCGAAGGTGGCGCCGTAGGCCGCGTCAAAGTCAAAGGCGTTGGAGAAGATTTCCCAGAGCACGCGCGGGTACTGATCGATGTGAATCACCGTAATGGCGATGGACACCAAAAGATAAGCGCCCGCCATCACCGGCACCATCATGCCCACGACGCGGGCAATGCGCGTCAGGCCGCCGAAAATCACCGCGGCGGTGCAAAGCGACACCACGACGCCCGTGACGACGGTCGACACGCCCCAGCTCGTGTGCACCGAGGCGGCCATCGTGTTGGCCTGCACGGAATTGAAGATCAGGCCGTAGGTCACCGAGATGAGCACGGCAAAGACCGTGGCAAAGAAGGGAGAGCCGAGCACGTTGCGCAGGTAGTAGGCCGGACCGCCCGAAAAGCCGCCGCCGGCGCGCTTGACCTTAAAGATCTGCGCCAGGGTCGACTCCACAAAACCGGAGGCCGCGCCGATCGTGGCGATCACCCACATCCAGAAGACGGCGCCCGGGCCGCCCATCACCACCGCGATGGCGATGCCGGCAATGTTGCCCACGCCCACGCGCGAAGCCGTGGAAACGCAGAAGGCCTGGAAGGTCGAAATGTGACCTTTGCGGGGCGTGCTGCCCACGCCTTCGCCGATCAGGCGAAACATCTCGGGGATGCAGCGGAACTGCACGAAACCGGTCCTAACGGTAAACCACAGACCGAGCAGCACCAGAACCGCAATCAGAATGTAGGACCACAGGAAATTGTTGATGGGGCCGATGATGGCATTCAATGCCTGCTCAAAGGCGGCATACATTTCCGTCATGTTGGTTACTCCCTATCCAATCAGTTGTAATAATGGGGAAAAGCTAAGAGCAACGCATTGTACCCATCCGTCGGGGAATTCCCGACCGCCCCGCTAAGATTTCGTTCGGCTCAGGCAAAAGGACGGGGCGGTTGCGGACCCCGGTTGAGCTTGTCTCCCGCCATCGGTACAATCCCGTTTTTTGCTTTTTCTTCAAAAGACTGTGTTCCCCCACCCCGAGCTCACCGCCGCCCCGATGGAAGGGCTGACGACCGTCGTTTTCCGCCGTCTGCACGCCCGGCTGTTCGGCGGAGCCGACCGCTACTACCTGCCCTTTGTCACGCCCACGCGCGAGCCGCGCTTTACCGAGCGGCAGATGCGCGAGCTCGCTCCGGGCGCCAACGAAGGCATCCCCGCCATTCCGCAGCTTCTGACGCGTAGCGTCGAAGACTTCGTGTGGGCGGCCAAGGCCCTCGCCGATCTCGGGTACCAGGAAGTCAATCTGAACCTCGGGTGCCCGGCGGGCACCGTCACGGCCAAGGGCAAGGGCTCGGGCTTTCTGCAGTACCCGAGCGAGCTCTACGAATTTCTCTCGCGCGTTTTCGACGCCGAGCTGCCGATCACGGTCTCGATCAAGACGCGTCTGGGCTATCGCAGCACGGACGAATTCGCCAACCTCGCCGATTTGTACGCGCACTTTCCGATGGGCCGGCTCATCGTGCACGCCCGCTTAAAGACCGATCTTTATAAAGAGGATGTGCGCCGCGACGTGCTCGATGCGGCCCTCGCCTCTTTGCCCATGCCGCTGGGCTACAACGGCGACCTGATCACGCCCGCCGACATTGAGCAGGCGCGCGTGCGCTACGCCGGGGCGCCCGGCGGCCTGATTGAAATCATGGTCGGGCGCGCCCTCATGGCCGACCCGGCCCTCTTTCGCAAGGCCAAGGGCGGCGAGCCGGCCACGCTCACCGAGCTCATGGCCTTTCACGAAGAGCTCTTTGAGACCTACACCGAGCGCTTTCAAAGCCGCAAGAACGCCCTGATGCGCATGAAGGAATACTGGTTCTATCAATTGAACCTCTTCGGGGGCGACGAAGATGAGGCCACGCTGGCCAAGGCCGCCTCCCGGCTTTTCCGCAGCAAGGAAGTAGCGGACTTTGAGGCGGCCGTGCGCGCCGTTACCGAGAGCTTTGCCCTGCGGCGCGACGCGCGCTACGGCTGGCACAAGCCGCTTTAACGACTCAGGCCGCCTTGGCTTGGCGCAGCTGCGTCACGTCCACCCAACCGAGAGCGTGCGCGGCGACAAACAGTTCCTCGGGCGTAAAGCGCACGGCGCTTTGATCGTCCCCGCAGGCCGGGTAGACGGTGTCAAAGCGCTTGAGGCTTTCATCGCAATAAGTACGCACCCCCTCCTTGACACCGAACGGGCACACGCCGCCCGGGGCGTGACCGACTTCAACCTCCACGTCGCCGCCCGGCATCATCTGCGCCTTGCAGCCGAACTGCGCGCGGAACTTGGCGTTGGAAAGCTTGACGTCACCGGCGGCAATCACCAGCAAAGGCCCCTCGGGCGTGCTCAGCGCCAGCGTCTTGGCGATGCGCTCGGGCGCGCAGCCCAGCGCCTGCGCCGCCAATTCCACCGTGGCGGTGTTGGTGTCCAAAAAGCGGACGCGATCGCCCCATCCTTCCCGTTGCAACTGCGCGAGTGCTCGCTCCCTGCTCATTTTTCTTTTCTCTCCCGATTGTGTGTCTTATCGGCAAGTTTTTCCTTGGCCTGCGCGATACGCCGCGCCAGGCCGCCCTGACGGTGCACGGGCGTGGCCACGGCTTTTTTCAGGACCTCGGCCGAGGAAAAGACGTCCAAGGAGCCGTATTCGACCTCATCCGTGCCCTGTACGTCGCGCACGCGCGTGACGGCGGTGTAGAAAAGCTCGCGGCTGGCCAGGCCCGAGGCCTCGTTTTGCGGCATCAGCACGGCCACGTGATGGTATTCCGAGCCCTGCGACTGATGAATCGTAATGGCAAAGGCGGGCTCAATGTGGCCGATGAGCCCGAAACGCACAAAGCGCTGCGCGTCGGCAAAAAAGACGTCGGCGCCTGTGGCTTCAAAGGGCGCGCCCTCGAACCACGCCTCAGAGGGCATCACCACGCCCGTGTCGCCGTTGTAGACCTCGAGCATCGGATCGTTGCGGCGCACGATCATCGGCCGGAAGGCCGGATACGGGATGCCGCGCCCGGCCAAAAGACTCTCGGCAAAGGCGTTGACGGCCTGCGTGCTCATGACACCCTCGCGGTTGGCCGCCAACACCCCGATCGAAAAATAAAGGTGCGCCAGAGCCTGGGCCGCCTGCGTGCGCTCGCGCACCAGGCCCATTTCACGGGCATTGAGTAGTTCGTCGATGTAGCGCAGGGGCGCGGCCAGTTCCCGCTTGAGCCAGGCCCGGAAGACCTCGCTCAAGGCCCCCTCGGGCACTTGCTCGTGCAATCGCATGGGGTTGTTTTCGCCGGCGCGGTTGGCCGCACCCGAGGCCAGGGTCTCGAGCACGCACTTTTCGTTGCCCTCGCGGGCGGCTTCGGCGAGAATCCCCAGCGCCTTGTCGCTTGTAAAACGCCAGCTCTTGGTGAGGTGACTGATGTTGTCCGCCAAGGGACCGTCCAGTCGGCTCACATCGGCAAAAAACGAGCCCGGCCCCACGGCCGCCAGCTGAAAGCGATCACCGAGCAAAATCACCTTGGTGCGGGAGGCATCGATGCGCTCGAAAAGATCCCCGGCCAGACCAATGTCGATCATGGAGGATTCGTCCACCACGAGCACGTCGGCCTCCAAGGGATTCTTCTTGGAGGGCGTGCGACCGTCGGGCGCGGGCGTATAGAGGGTTCGGTGCAGCGTTTTGGCCTGCAGCCGCTCCAGGCTGCTGCGCACGAACAAGTCGTCGATTTTGGAGGCGCCGTTGGCCACGGCCTCCTTCATGCGGCCGGCGGCCTTGCCCGTGGGCGCGGCCAAGAGGATTTTGGCCTGCGGGTTTTGCTCCAAAAGACCGCGCAGGATTTGGACCACGGCCGTCGTTTTGCCCGTGCCCGGCCCCCCGCTGATCACGGTGAGGCGATTGGCGAGGGCCAAGCGCCCGGCGCGCTCGGCCTCGGTCTCGGGCGAGGCCGCCGGCTGCGGGACGGTATCGATGGCCAGCTCGGCGAGTCGCTTGCCGAGCGCCTCTTCCTGCGCCCAGGACTTTTGCGTGTACACGAGCGTCTCGTCGCCGTCTCGCTCCACCTTTAAAAGGGCGGGTCCGCCCGCAAAGACGGACGGGTTGTCGTGCCCGGCCCGCGCCGCAAAGCCGGCCGAGCACAACAGCTCGACCACCTCGTCAAAGTCGACCTGGCCGAGAACCTCACTGCCGCTGCGCTCTTCAAACGCGCGCCGAGCCATCGCCTCGTCGTAAAGGGCCTTTTGCTCTTCAAACTGCGCGCGGCCGACGCAAAGACTGCCCTCCTTGAGCGTTTCGGTGACGGTCAGCATCAGCACCGACAAGGCCGCGTGCAGCCGCGCGTCCGTGGGCTTACCCAGGGCTCGTTCGGCCATGGTGCACAGCACGTGCGCGCGCATTCGCGCCGCGTCAATGGCCGCCTCATCGGCCGAGCCCACCGCGCCGAGCAGTCGCAGCGACTGCGTCACGCGCGCCTGACGCGCCTCGGCCTTGGCCTCGCTCCGGGCGGCGGCCGGCGACCCCGCGCCCTCTTCGGGCAGGAGTGCGTCAAAGTCAAAGGTCTGCTGACGCGGTTCGACGCTTCGTTGGGGTTTACTCATGGCTGTCCGCTCCCTTTAAAAGCGCATCGAGCGCGTCCACGGCCGCCTGCGGCCGGTCAAAAAAGACACCGGTGCGCGCGCCCTTTTCATCCAAAGGCGTCAGTGCGTCGATGCCGCGCACGAAGACGTAAAACGCGCCGCCGATGGCCTCCCACACGTTTTCCTCCGTATATCCCGCACAGGCGATAAGGTGTCGTTTGAGAGCCGTTAAATAAATCACGTACTGCAGCGCGTAGTGTTTGCGATCGATTTCTTCACGCATGGCCGCCTGCGAATAGTCACGCGTTTGACTGCCCAGCCAATTGCTCTTCCAGTCGAGGATGTAGTAGCGGCCGTTGGCGCAAAAGACCATGTCGACGGCGCCCGTCAGATACCCGCTCAAGGCCCCGTCCCGGATGGGCTGCATGGCAAAGCCGTTGGCGCTCATCACGCGGGCCACGTCGCTCTCCTTGGCGCGCGCGTTGGGCACGGACAGCAGGAACGGCATTTCGCACTGCCGCGTGCCGTAATCGAGCGTATTGAGCACAAAGGGCTCGGGCATCTCTTCAGAAGAGACGCCGATCGTGGCCGCGTTGAAAAAATCACACGTCAGGGTATTGCGCACATAGTCTTCGGCCAGTTTGGCGGCCGCCTCGAGCACCGTTTGGCGCTCGCCCGCGCCCGCGCGGCCCAACAGCGTCGTGGCCGCCAGGAAGGGCTTGATGTTTTCCAGAACCGCCTCGCGCTCTTGCGGATCGGCGTTCATCACGCGCTCGAGAAGCTTGTGAATCCAGTCGCCCGCTTCGGCACCGCGCAAAAGAGACTGTGCCATCAGCAGGGCCGGATCCTGATCGTTTGCTTCGATCGGCGGCTCGGGCGGCAAGTCAGCGCTCTGCCCGCTCCCGGTGGGTGTCAGGCGCGCCTCTTCGTCGGGCTCGATGAGGGCGTTTTGGCCCTCAAACTCCTCGGCTTCGAATTCCTCACTGCGCGCGGCCCCCAGGCCCGTTGAGATCGCCGTAAAGCTTGAGCGCTGCCAGGCGCTCTGCACGGCCACAGGATCGAGGGCCTGCACGTGGCGGCTTTGCGCGGGCGGCACGACACCGGCCGGATCCACCCCCGCACACACCTCAAGAAAGGCCTCGGGCCCGGCCTCCGCCAGAGGGCTTTTCAGCATCGGCCCCAGGTCGCGCAGGAGCGTTTCATTGAGTTTGGTGACGTCCAAAAGCGCGGCATTTTGTTGCGTCATCTCTACATAACGCTCGCGCACCTTTTGAACGGCAGAGTCGATGGTCTTGAGCACGGCCTCATATTGCTTTTCCCGACCGGCGGGCTCGGTCAGCCCCGTCATGGCCTGAAGGTAAGCGTTGCAGGCGCTCTTCCAGGACTGAGCGCCCCCATTGCCGGCGATCAACAGCGGCACCACCAAACGGGAAGAGGCTCGGGTCATGGCCACGTACGCCAGACGGATGCGCTCCAGATTGCAGAGTTTGCCGGCCGTGGCGGTTTCATCGGACTTCGCGTTGGGCCGCACGTTGACCGCCGATCCCTGTCCGGCGTCCGCGCTCCAGAAGGTGGAGTTGTCCTTCGGGCCGGCCTTCAGCGCCTCGGCCTGAGCCAGGTAAACGATCGGGTACTCAAGCCCTTTGCTCGAATGGATCGTCACAATGCGCACCACATTTTCGTCGTTGGAGCGCCGCACCTTGTAGGACTCCTCGCAACCGTCTGCGGACTTGAGACGCTGCATCACCCGCAGCACCGCCCCGAGCGTGCCCAGGCGCCGGTACTGGTCCTGCAAAAGCTCACTGAGCTGCTCGTAGTTCATAAGCTTGGCCGCGCCGTCCTTGACGGGTAGCAGGCGCTGCTGCAGTTCCCGCTCCTTGGCGATGTAGGAAAGGGCCGCCGCCGGGCCAAAGCGCTCAAAGCGCTCGCTTGCCTCCTTAAGAAGCGCTCGATCCGCACCCGCCGCCTCGGGCTGCTCGCGCATCTGTCGGATCGTGCGGCCGATCAGGCGCCCGGAGCGGGCCGTGGCAAAGCGGCGCGTGTCTGTGGGCGAGAGCATCGCTTCAAAGACCGCCGTCACGTCGGCGGCTTCGGCCGTAGCAAACACACTCGTGTTCTCATCGAGGAGCGTGCGCACGCCATGGCGCATCAGCTCGTGACTTAACAAATCGGCCTGCACGCGTTTGCGTACCAGCACGGCGATGTCGCCGGCACGCACCGCCCGCCAGTGTCCGTCCCGCCACAGATACACGGAGCCGTCCAGAAGCGAGGCGATGTCGTCGGCCATGTATTTGACTTCCGTCTCCCGCACCAGGTCGATCTTGAGCCCCTCCAGGCTGCCGTCATCGACCCAAAGACTCAGGACGGGCACCACCGAGGGCACCCCGTCGCGAACACGCACCAGCGGAGCCGCCTTCGCCCCGGCCTGCAGCTCGCCGTAGCGAATGTCCGAGGTCAGAAAGCTGCTCTCGGTCGGATCATCGTCGGCAAAGAACGCGTTGACGGCGCCCATGAGTGCAGGCGCGGAGCGGTAGTTCGTCGCAAGAGTTTGCAGTCCCCCGCGTCCGTCGTCCGTTTGCATCGCCTCAATGTCGCCTCGGGCGCGCAGATAGACGTCAAGCTCGGCGCCGCGGAACGAATAAATAGCCTGCTTGGGGTCGCCCACGAAAAACACGCTCTTGGGCGCACTCGGTTTGTCGACGAGAAAGAGGTCCTTGAAGATGCGGTACTGCACGCGGTCGGTGTCCTGAAACTCGTCGACGAGCACCGCCTCGTAGCGGCTGCGGATGCGCTCGGCCGCCGCCGGATCGCTTTGCACGAGCTCATACATGTCGGTCAGAAGCGAGGCAAAGCTCTTGATGCCGTGCAATCGCTCGAGCTCGGCCACACGCGCGGGGGCCTGCGTGATGAAGCGATCAAAGAGCGCGGCGAGCACCGGATCCTGCAGCTCCCCGATGTCGCTCATGGCCGCCGGCGCAACGCTGCCGCCTCGCTCGCACAGCTTGCCGAGCAGAGCCGTCAGAGACTGCCAGCCTAGCACGATGCTGCGCTGCTCGTCGGTGAGCGCGGGCAGCTCGTGGCGCAAAAATTCTTCCGTCACCTTAGCTTCAAAGCCGGTCGAGCCCGAAAACTCCACGTCGTACGAGCCGCCGCGGGTAAAGAGAAACTCACTGAGCATCTTCTGGCAAAAGCCGTGGATGGTCAGAATGCTGGCTTCGTCAAAGTGCGTCAGCGCCACGTCAAGCAAGGCCTGAGGATCCAGGCCCTTGGCCCGCGCCCTAGCAAAAAAGTCGTCAAACTCGCCGGGCGTGTCGGGGTCCGAGAGGGCCGCATCGGCCTTGTGAAAGAGCGCACGCACGCGCTCGCGCAGCTCGGCCGTGGCCGCTTTGGTAAAGGTCACCACCAGGATGCGGTCGATGGCGATGTTTTCTTCCAGAACCAAGCGCAGCACGATGCGCTCAAGCGCATAGGTTTTGCCCGTGCCGGCACTGGCTTCCACAAGCCATCGTCCCGTGAGCTCGGCCGAGCCGACGTCAAAGGGGACAAGCGACGATTGAGGGGTCGTGTTGCTCATGCTCTCTCTCCGGTCGTGCGCGCAAGCCGCAGCAGCACTTCGACCACCGCATCAAAATCTTCACGGGAATCGGCTTGGAGTTCTTTGCTCCTCTTGGAGGCAGCCGACTTTGACTTTTTCCTGCCGTCCTTTTTACCCGTAGCCTCGCCGTCCCGTGCCTTTTCCCGCTCGGCTTTTTCGACTTCGTCAGAGATGTCAAAAAGCATGGCGACGGATTCAATCGCCCCCCTAAGATCCGAACATCGGCTCTGAGCCTGCTCGAAGTTTTCGAGTCCGCGCCACAGCAGGCTCGAGAGCTTCTCGTCGTAGGTGCCGGCCAGAATCGGGCCCTTGGTCACATGGGTATTGATCAGGCGCAGGATCGAGACCAGGACATGCCGCAGCGTCTCGGCCGTATTTCGAGATTGTTGGGTTTGGCCGGCGTCTTCGGGCGTCGAGTCGTTCGAGGGCGTTGTCCCCGAGGCATCCTTAAGGTGCCAGAGCGCATTCCGGCGCTTTTTCTCCTCGAGAGCCTCCAGACACAAAAAATCGATTGGACGTTCACTTTTTTGCCGTGCCAGCAGATTGACCGCGGCAAAGCGCAGAAAATTCTTGACGCGCTCGGACTCGGAGATCCCCACGATGCCGGTGATGAGACTGCCGTCGGCACCCTCCCGACAATCGACGGCTGGCACGGCAATCCGGTCAAAGGGCTCGCCCCTGAGTTCGTCAAAGACAAGCTCACCGCCCGACAAACGCCGCTCGTGCAGCGTGGACATCTTCTGCAATTTCTCCCTCAGAGTCTCGTGCACCTCGGCGATGATTCTGACGCGACCGTCGACCAAAAGTGAACGAACGCTCTGCTCTCCAAGCGTGGGGTCGCACGCGGCTTCCTGCAAAATCGTATCGACGCTTTCTCCGTCTTCAAGCGACTGCACGATGCGCCGGCGCACCCGACTGCGAAAAAGATAGTTGCCGTCTTCGAGGTAGCGCACCACAGGCGCGGTGTCGGCGTCGGCCTCGTCCTGCCCGACCAGGCCCAGAATGGACAGCGATTTGCTCTCGGGGTACGTGAGGAACTTGGCAAGGTCATCGACCGACAGGCTTGCGCCCTTTTGCACCGCCATCGGCGCGTCGGCAAAAGCCGCCTCGTCGGCCACATAGCCCGCGTCAATCGCCCGGTTGACGGCTTGCGCCAGCTGCGGGCTGCGCGAGCGAATGGCGCCCATCGCGGGGTCGAAGTTTTCCGCGCCCGAGGGCAGCGCCGCCACGGTTTTGGTGAGTTTGGCATCGAGCTCCCCGGGATCCTCGAGCCCCTCGCCGATGGCCTGGCGCAGATCCTCGAGCACCACCGAGGGATTGGCGGGCACCGAGCCCGAACCGATGGCGTACGAAACGTAAAAGCGGCTGCGGGCGGCGAGCATCAGATTTAAAAAGAGTCCGCGGTTGCTCTCGCGCGCATCCCGATCGCCGCGGCGGGCGACGTTGATCTCTTGCCCATCCTGCGAGAGGCGGGCGGCCGTGAGGTCAAACTCCTCACGGCGCGAGCTGCCCGGGAACGACTCGCCGTCGTTGAGACCAATCACCGCCACACACTCAAAGGGCATGCCGTCAAAGGCACCCGTACCCGCAAAGGTGACGCGCCCGCTCGCGCGCACGGTGGTCTTGCCGGTCTTGAGCATTTTTTCCAAGGCCGAACACCAGGTCTGAAAGGAGACTTCTTGCTCACCGAGCACGCTTTGCGCGCTCGTGGCCAGACTGGCGGCACGCATCATAAATAGGCCCATGTCGGGCGACTTGGCATAGCCGGCAAAGAGCGTGTCGGCAAAGCGGCGCGTGCTCTCAAGCCAAGCGCTCATCGTCTGCCGCTCGGGGATGTCGCCCACGTCGGCAAAGGCCTGCGCAAGCGACAGGAGAAACTCAAAGGAGTCGGCGTCCTCACTCGTGCCCTCGCGCCCGGCCAATTCCGTGCCGCGCACGGCCAGCACGTCGCCCGCGACGATGGTTCTTTCTCCCAACATGTCGGAGGCGGTCAGGCGCTCGATGGCGCGCTCCAGGGTTCCCTCAAAGGGACCGTTGCCTTCGGGAGCGGCAAGCCCATGCGCGACCGCACTTCGGGCGTGGGTTTCATTCAGGCCCCAGCGGTAGCCCGCGGCCGCCAGCCAGGCGGCAATGCTCGTGGCGTTGACCGTGAGCTGCGGCCGGATGGCCGCAAAGGCGGGCATTTCGATGAGTTCGGAAAACTCCTCGGCCGTGGCCGCGCCCGAGACAAAGCGCATGGCCGTGAGCATGGCCCGGGCCGTGCCCGAGACGTCAAGTTCCGATTGTCCGGCGATGTGATAGGCGATCCGATCGGCCGGGCTTCGGGAATTCATCACGGCGGCGATGACGCCCGCCATCGCATCGATGTCGGGCGTAACGACCAGAAAGTCGTCGGCCGACAGGGGCCGCGAGGTGCCGCGGCTTTTTTCAATGCAGGAGCCGATCCAGTCGCACAGCGTCTGCACTTCGCGCATGGCGTTGGGCGCGCGCACCATCAAAAACGTCTCGTCGCCCTCGGGCACAACGCTCGGCAGTTGGCCGGCGTCGTCCTCGAGCACCGCCGTCTGCAACTGTCCCAGAAACGAGTTGTCGCGGGGGCGCACGTAAACGTCTTCGGCATCCTCGGCATCGGCTTTGAGTTTCAAAACGTCGCCGAGCGCCTCGACGGGAACGATGCGGTTGGCGCTCGCCTCTTGGGGGTTCTGAAGGTTGTCCTCCAAAAAGGCGGCCTCACCCGGATCGGCGTCGGGCGTCACAAAGCTGCGCACACGCTCGATGAGGGCGCGGCGCACCGCCGCGTTGCGGTGAAACCAGGAAAAGCCCTCGGTGGACGAGGCATCAAACCAGAAGGCCGAGGACGGGTTTTGCATATAAAGGTACACGGCGCGGTTTCTGCCCTGCGCGAGCAGCTGCGGCAGCGCCAGAGGGGGCAGCTCGCGCGGCAAAAAGACAAAGAGCGGATCCTCTTCGTCCCTTTCGTCCCTTTGGGGTTCGTTCATGCGCGCGAGCCACTTGTCGGGAATGGCCAAAAACGACTCGGCCGTGGGCCACAGTTTCGTGCCGTTGGCATTGGTGCGCACGCACAACTCGCGCCAGAGCGCCTTTTGCCAGGCATAGTCCGGGTGAGAGGCCAGCACCTTGTCTTCGCGGGCGCGCCGCAGGGGATCGGAGCCTGGAACCGCCACGCCCGCCCAACTCCAGAGCCAGTCGGCCCGGTAGCCCGCGTAGGTGCTCAATAGCGCCGCCAGCCGTGTGACCAGGGCCCAGACGGCCGAGCCCGTCGCTTTGGCCACGTAGTGTTTCAAGCGTTCACACTCGGGACGGGCCAAAAAGTCGTCGTCCGTCACGAGCGCATAGATGGCCCACTCGAGAGCGCGGGCGCGGCCCGTCACATCGGGCGAGCCGTGATTGAGCTGATCGAGCCAGGCGCGCGTGGAGACAAAGCGCACGCCCGCGGCAATGCCCTGCGCCTGCGCCAAGGCCCGCGTGATGTCGTCCTTGACGGCCTCGTCGGCGACCACGACCTCCAGGGTCGTAAAGACGGCCGCGCGTCCCGTGCGGCGATGCCGCTCGGCGGTGAGCTGCTGCAAAAAGAGCGCCTTTAATAAGTCATAGGAATTGCTGAAATATGGATAGATCACGGCGTCGGCTCGGTCACAAGAAAGTCTCACGAAACAGGCTCGCCCTTCGTGCCGGCTCGGCCCGAGGCGTTTTTCGATTCTATGAGGCACCGTGTTTTGATGCAACGTCGGGTTTGTGAGGGTTTGTGGCAGACGTTTTGGCCCACAAAGGGCCTGCGCACGCACGCGCCAGACGTGCGAAAATACGCGGTTACACGCCAAAACAGCGATTCCGCCCGAAGACATTTTTTGCGGCGGGATCCGCCACACGACTTTTTCAGCTTCATACATTTGCGACATGAGCACCACGAACGAACTCGCCAAGAGCTTTGAGCCCGCCGGTATTGAAGAGCGCTGGTATCCCGTCTGGGAAAAGCGCGGCTACTTTGATGCGGGGCTGGATCCGACCAAACCGTCCTTCAGCATCCAGCTGCCCCCGCCCAACATCACGGGCATCCTGCACATGGGTCACGCCTTCAATCAAACGGTGATGGATTCGCTCACGCGCTACTACCGCATGTCGGGCTACAACACGATGTGGCTACCGGGCACGGACCACGCCGGCATCGCCACGCAGATCGTCGTCGAGCGCCTGCTGCAAAAGGAAGGCAAGGACAAGCGCGACATCGGCCGCGACGCCTTCATCGAACGCATTTGGGAGTGGCAGAAGTTCTCGGGCGGCACGATTCTCAATCAGATGCGGCGCCTCGGCGACAGCCTGGACTGGAAGCGCCTGTACTTTACGATGAACGACAAGCTCTCGGCCGTCGTGCGCGAGACGTTTGTGCGCCTTTACAACGAAGGCCTCATCTACAAGGGTCTGCGCCTGGTGAACTGGGATCCGACCCTGCAGTCGGCCGTCTCCGACCTTGAAGTCGAAAGCGAAGAGGAAAACGGCCACATGTGGGAAATCCGTTACCCGGCCGTCGACGGCGGAGAGGGTGTGGTGGTCGCCACGACCCGTCCGGAAACGCTCTTCGGTGACCAGGCCGTGGCCGTGCACCCCGAAGACGAGCGCTACAAGCACCTCGTGGGCAAGATGCTCAAGCTGCCGCTCACCGACCGCGAAATTCCCGTCATCGCCGACGAGTACGTCGACCGCGAATTCGGTTCGGGCTGCGTCAAGATCACGCCCGCGCACGACTTCAACGACTTTGAAGTCGGCAAGCGCCACAACCTCGAGATGCTCTCGGTCTTGGACAAGACCGCGCACATAAACGAAAACTGCCCGGAAAAGTACCGCGGCATGGATCGCTACGAGTGCCGCAAGCAGGCCGTCGAAGACCTCAAGGCGCTCGGCCTTTTGGTGGCCGTCAAGCCGCACAAGCACATGGTGCCGCGCGTCTCGCGCACCGGCCAGATCGTCGAGCCGATGCTCTCGGAGCAGTGGTACATGGCCATGAGCAAACCGGCTCCCGAAGGCAGCCGCTACCCGGGCCGCTCGATCGCCGAAGTGGGTCTTGAAGCCGTCGAATCCGGTGAAGTCAACATCTTCCCGAAGGAATGGCAGGGCGTTTACCGCCAGTGGCTCGAAAACATTCAGGACTGGTGCATTTCGCGTCAGCTCTGGTGGGGTCACCGCATCCCGGCCTGGTACGACGAAGAGGGCAAAGTGTATGTGGCGCGCAGCCAAGAGGAAGCCCAGCAGCAGGCGGGCGCGGGCGTGACGCTCACCCAGGACGAGGACGTGCTCGATACCTGGTTCTCCTCGGCCATGGTGCCCTTCTCGACGATCGGCTGGCCCAACCCGCAGGGCGACGAAAAGACGGCCTATGATCTGTACCTGCCCTCGACGGTGCTGGTGACGGGCTACGACATCATCTTCTTCTGGGTGGCGCGCATGGTCATGATGACCAAGCACTTCACCGGCCGCGTGCCCTTTAAGAACGTGTACATCCACGGCCTCGTGCGTGACGCCGAAGGCAAGAAGATGAGTAAGAGCGAAGGCAACACGCTCGATCCGCTGGACATCATCGACGGCATCGAACTCGAGCCGCTCATTGCCAAGAACACGCGCGGTCTGCGTCAGCCCGAAAAGGCCCCGCAGGTCGAAGCCAAGCTGCGCAAGAACTACCCGGCGGGCATCGCCGCGCACGGCGCCGACGCGCTGCGCTTTACGATGGCCGCCTACGCCACGCTCGGCCGCAACGTCAACTTTGATCTCAAGCGCTGCGAAGGCTACCGCAACTTCTGCAACAAGCTCTGGAACGCCACGCGCTTCGTGCTCATGAACATTGAAGGGAAGGACTGTGGCCTGGCGTCCGACGCGGGCAAACCCATGACGCTGTCGATCGTCGACCGCTGGATTCTGGATGCGTACAACCGCACGATCGAAGCCGTCAAGAAGGGCTTTGAGGAATACCGCCTCGACAACGTGGCCAACGCCATCTACAGCTTCGTGTGGAACGAGTTCTGCGACTGGTATCTGGAACTGGCGAAGGTCCAGCTCAACGGCAGCGACGAAGCCGCCGCCCGCGGCACGCGTCATACGCTCGCTACGGTGCTCGAAGGCGTGCTGCGCCTGGTGCACCCGATCATCCCCTTCATCACCGAAGAGCTCTGGCAGAAGGTCTCCGTGGCCGCCGGCGTGCGCGCTGAAAACGAAGAAGCCAGCGTAATGCTCGCGCCCTACCCCGTGTACGACGCCTCCAAGCTCGACGAAGAGGCCGTGGCCAAGACGGCTCTCGTGAAGCAAATGATCGACGCCGTGCGCAACCTGCGCGGCGAAATGAAGCTCGCGCCCTCCGTGCGCGTGCCGCTGCTCGTTGAGGGCGACGCCGACACGATCGCGGCCGTGGGCCCGTACATCGCCTTCCTCGGGCGCCTGTCGGGCGTCGAGCACGTCGAGTCGATCGACAAGGCCAACGAAGGCTCGATCGCCCCGGTGGCCATCGTGCGTGACTTCAAGCTCATGCTCAAGGTGGAAATCGACGTGGCGGCCGAACGCGTGCGCCTGACCAAGGAAATCGAGCGCGTCGACGGCGAAATCGCCAAGTGCAACGCCAAGCTCGGCAACGAGCGCTTTGTGGCGCGCGCCCCGGCCGCCGTGGTCGAGCAGGAACGCGGCCGCCTGGCCGACTTCACCGACCTGGCCGCCAAGCTGCGCGAACAGCTCGCCAAGCTGCCCAAGGCCTAAACCAAGCCACCCATCGTGACCGACCGACTTCCCGTCCCCGACGTCGTCAAAACCCGAGAAAACGCCTCGGGCGGGATTTTGGTCGTCACGCAGCCCGGGTACGGTCCGCGCGAAAGCGCCGCCGTGCGCCGGGCTTTTTTATTTGATAAAAGCGTCGACCGCGGCCCGGTCCTCAACCGGTTTGGTGAGTGGTTTCCCCTCTGGGGCATCGACGTCAAAACCGTGCGCGGCACCGAAGGCGCCTTTGAGCGCAGTTTCTTGACGCTCGAGTGGCCGCCCGAGCCCGTCGCCGGGCACGGCCCGCAGACGGTGCCCCGCATCGCCGAGCATATTGAGGCTCTGGCGCAGGTCCTTAAAGAGCGGCGCCCGCGCGTGGTGATTTTCCTTTCCTGTTACCTCTGGCAGGCCGTCAACCGGCCCGAGGCACTGGTGCGGCTCACGCCCCTTTTGGGCGCGCCCCTTGACCAGGGCCGCCGCATCAGCACCGAGCGCCTGGCCGCCTATGTGCAGCACTGGCCGCAGACGACGATGCTCGCCCTGCCCCAGCCCTCAAAAAATACCACCGATGCCGTCGTGCGCGGCTTGGCCCAGGGCGTACGCCGGGTGTTGGAAGCCGCCGCCCCCGCCCCGCAGCACGTGCGCGACCCCCTCACCGAGGCCGCCCTCGACTACCTTTTCCTGGACCGCGATAAGACGATTCGCCTGATGGCCGCCGGCCTGCACATTCAAAAGGAAAGAGCCCGCGCGATCTTTGAGGCGCTGCAGGACACGGCTTGGACCGACGAGGGACTCGGGCCCAAGCTCAAGCGCTGAACGCAAGGGAGGATTGAAATGGATAGGGACAAGCACACCATCCGTCGCGTGGCCGTCACGGGGGCCTCGGGCGGCATCGGAGCCGCCCTTTTGAAGGCCTATGCCGCACCGGGCGTCACCATCTATGCCTGCGGACGCAATCGCGAGCATCTGCAATCCAACGCCGAGGCGGCCCGGGCCATGGGCGCGCAGGTCGAGTGCGACACGTTTGACGTGCAAGACGAGCAAACGCTGCGCGCGTGGATCGACAAAGCGGTGGGCGCCGGCGACCTTGACGTGCTGCTGATCAACCAAGGCGTGGCCGCCTCGTCCCATACCTCCGCCAAGGGCCCCGTGCCCGAAACCGCCGATGAGCTGCTGCGCGAGCTTGACGTCAATGCGCGCGCGACGCTTCTGGCCGCCAATCTGGCCGTCGCCGGGATCCTGGAGCGCCGAGAGAACCAACACCATTTCCAACTGGGCCTGGTCAGTTCCATGGCCTCCTACGCGGGCCTACCCTTTTGCCCGGGCTACAGCGCGGGAAAGGCCTGCGTGCGGGTGTACGGAGAGGCGCTGCGGCGCCTGCTGCGCTCAAGCAACATCGGCGTGACCGTCATCTGCCCGGGGTTTGTCGTAAGTCCCATGACCGACTCCTTCGTAGGCCACAAACCGCTGATGGTCTCGGCCGAAACCGCCGCCCGCCACATCCGCGCGGCCATGAGCGCCAACCGCGCCGCCTGCGTATTCCCGTGGGTCATGCGCCTCGCCGTCGCGCTTTTGCCCCTTTTGCCCGAAGCGCTGCAGAATTGGGCGCTCAAACCCTTCGGCTTTTCGGTGACGGGCAAAACGCGCGACTGACGCACGGACCTTAAAAGAGGAGCTCCTGCAGCGCCTGACGGCTCTGCGCGCGCCCTGCGGCGTAGTGATCGGGCAGCCGGTTGGCGTCAAAAAGCGCACGGCGCTCGCTCAAGGCCGCCTCGGCCGCATACGCCGGCACGGCCATGCGGGCCTGCGTGCCGTCCTTGCAAACGGTATCGATAAAGGCGTTGGCTACGCGCACCTTAACGGGGCCCTCCTGCCCCGCAACGGGGACGAACACGAAGCTAAAGGACGCGCGCGTCACGTCGGCCCAGACCCCGGGCGCCTCGGGAAAGTTTTGAGCCTGCTCAAGCTCCGCTCTCTGCTCGCTCAAAAGCTTGGTGTTGACCTCGTCAAAACTCTTTTGGCGGGAGGGCTCGTTAACCCTTTTGTGAGGGTAAAGAAAAAGGACTGCCGTTTCTGACAGTCCTTCCGAAGGTGGCTTGGAGCCGGCCGCTTACTCGCCCCTTTTGCTCCGAAGCTCGGCAAAGCGCGCGGCAAAGTCCATGGCCTCATAGGGCACGAGACGATCGTCGCGGTGCAGCAATCGATACCCGCCCCAGACGGCGGCAAAGATGAGAATGCCCACGTAGGTGGCCAGCACCCCGACAATGTCACCGGTTAGGATCGCGCCCACGTTCTGCCCCAGGGCCACGACCGTGCACAGCACGAAGGCGTACACCGAGCCAAACGGAAACACGGGCGAGCGATACGGCAGCAGCGCGAGGGCATAGCCCTGCTTTTGCAGGCCCCGGCGAAAACGCCAGTGACTTAAACCAATCCCGAGCCAGCACAAAAACCCGCCCATGCCCGTGGTGTTCAAAAGCCACACGTACACGCTTTGCGTCTGCAGCACGCTCGTGAGAAAACACAGGGCCGAAAGAATCGTGACGCCGTAGAGGGCATTGCGCGGCACGCCCGAGGCGCAGACCTTGGCAAAGACGGTGGGCATGCGCCCTTCCTGCGCCAGGGTGTGCATCAGACGCGTGGCCGCGTACATGCCCGAGTTGCCGGCCGACAGAACCGTCGTGAGCACCACGACGTTCATCAGGGCCGCGGCCCACGGAAAGCCCGCATCGTCAAAAACGATCGTAAAGGGGCTGACGGCAATGTCCGTGAGGTCGTTTTCCAGCAGGCGCGGGTCGTTGTGGGGAATCAAGAGGCCAATCACCAAAATGCTGAGCACGTAAAAGAGCAGAATGCGCCAGAAAATCGTGCGGATCGCCTTGGGGATGGTGCGCTCGGGGTCGGCCGACTCGCCCGCGGCCACGCCCACAAGTTCCGTGCCCTGAAACGAATACCCCACGACCATCGCCACGCCCAGGAAGGCGGCCAGGCCTCCCACAAAGCCCCCTTGCCCGTCGATGTCCCAGTTCTTCAGGCCCACGGCCTCGTGCCCGGGCAGCGCCCCGGCGGCGAGCATCAGGCCTGTGATGATGAAGGCGATGACGGCGCTGATCTTGACGGAAGCAAACCAGAACTCGGCCTCCCCGAAACTGCGCGCCGAAAAGAAGTTGATGAGAAACATCACGCCCAGAAACAGAGCGCTCCAGAGCCAGCCCGGCACGTCGGCAAACCAGTACTGCATGATGATCTGCGCGGCCACCAGGTCCACCGCCACCGCAATGGCCCAGTTGTAGCAGTAGTTCACGCCCATGGCCAGACCAAAGCCCCGGTCGACGTACTTTTCTCCGTAGACGGCAAAAGAGCCCGACACGGGCTCAAAGGCCGACAGTTCGGCCAGGGCCGTCATCAGAAAATAGACCATGACGCCCACGAGGGCATAGGCGAGCAGAGCCCCTGCGGGCCCGGCCTGCGAAATGGGCGCGCCCGAGGCCAGAAAAAGGCCGGTGCCGATGGAGCCGCCCAGCGAAATCATCACCAGGTGCCGTGTGGTGAGCGTGCGCCGCAGGGCGGGGGAAGACTCTCGTGAATCGTTTGACATGGTTGCGTTCGCCATAGGGAAAAGGTGCCTGAAAGCTTACACGCGCGGCGCTGCGGCGCCGTCGCGTTTGTCTGCCTCTTTGTCGCAAGGAGAGCGACTCGGGCGGGACTTTGGCACACCCGAAAACGACGAGAGCCTCCGCAGTGGGAGGCTCTCGTGGGATAACCGAACAATCGGTCTTTGGCTTAGCGGCCGTTGCGCAGGGCGGCGACGCGCTCTTCAATCGAAGGGTGCGAGGCAAAGAGGCTGCCGATGCCTCCCGAGATGCCGAAGCCCTTGACGGAAGCGGGCAGTTCGGCCGGTTCCATCGTGCCCAGGCGCTGCAGGGCGCTGATCATCGGTTCGGGGCTGTTCATGACGTGAGCGGCGCCCGCGTCGGCGCGGAACTCACGGTGACGGCTGAAGGCCGCGACGATGATGCCGGCGAGCAGGCCGAAGGCGATGTCCAGCACAATGCTCGTGACGTAGTAGCCGATGCCCGGCGCGTCGTCTTCGTTGCGCAGGATCTGACGGTCCACGACCCAGCCGATCAGGCGCGAGAAGAAGACCACGAAGGTGTTGGTGACGCCCTGCATCAGGGTCATCGTGACCATGTCGCCGTTGGCCACGTGGCTCATTTCGTGCGCCAGAACCGCTTCGACTTCCTTCTGGTTCATCAGACGCAGCAGGCCCGTGGAGACGGCCACCATCGAGCTGTTCTTCGTGGCGCCCGTGGCAAAGGCGTTGGGTTCGCCCTCATAGATGCCGACTTCGGGCATCTGCAGTCCGAGCTTGTCGGCCTGCGCGCGCACGACGCTCACGAGCCACTGTTCAAGACCGGGCGAGGGATTGTCGGTGTTGATCATCTGCACGCCCATGCTCATCTTGGCCATGGACTTGCTCATGAAAAGCGAAATGATCGAACCGGCGAAGCCCACCACCAGGGCGAACACAAAAAGCGCGCCCACATTCAGGCTCTTGCCGGCCATGTTGCCGAAGTTGATCCCCGTGAACATGCTCACGACGGACAAAATCACCCCAATCATCACCACCACGGCAATGTTGGTCAGAATGAAAAGCGCAATTCGCTTCATAGTTCTTTTTGACTACCTTTTGTGTGTTTGATTCGGCCGATCGGCTAAGAGCAACCGGCACATTCGTATGCCTGCGAAGTGTAGCGGTTCGAGCCTTGCGGCTGGGCATGCAAATGCTGTTTTTCTTAACAAAATGTGTTTGCCAAACGTAGGATTTACCTGCATTCTCGCCCCCTCCTTCCATTGGCCGAGAGCGCGGGCCGAACCGAGGCCATGCGGTACAATCTTGTCAATTTTGCCAAAGGTCCTCGAGCAGGCTTACACACCTCAAAGGCGGCCTTTGTTTTGAAACCGATATTTCCTCTTTTTGCCCATGATTCAAGACGATCGTTTGACTGACGACGACAACGACGAAGAGCTTTACGACGGCCCCTCGCGCTCGCAGAAAAAACGCGAGGCCGAAGCCATGCAAAAGCTCGGCGGCGAGCTCACCAAGCTTGCCCCCGACGCCTTTGACCGTGTCGCGGGCTTGCCCGAGGACATCCGTGAAGCCGTCATCGAGTATCGACGCATGAAGTCCTTCGGGGCCATGCGCCGTCAGATGCAGCTCATCGGCAAGCTCATGCGCCGGCTCGATCACGACGCCGTGCGTGAGGCCATCGACCGCGCCACGGGCGCAAGCCGTGCCGCCGCCGCGGCCCATCAGAGAGCCGAGCGGCTGCGCGACGCGCTTTTGGCCGACAACGACAAGCTCACCGAGTACGTGACCTCTCACCCGCAGGCCGACGTGCAGCAGCTGCGCACGCTCATTCGCCTCGCGCGCAAGGAAAAGGAGGCCGCCAAGCCCCCGAAGTACTTCCGTGAGCTTTACCGCTACCTGCATGCGCTCGAGCTGCCCGAGCTCGACCTCGAGCGCCGCGACGACGAAGACGAGGATGAGGATGAGACCGAGGCCCACTGAGGCCCTGGCCATCCGACCGGCTTCGCCACCCCCTTTTTTGCCCAAAGGATTTTCTTGATGACGGCAACCCGCAACAGCGAAAACGAATTGATCTGCGGTCTGATTTCCGTGTCGGACCGCGCCAGCCAAGGCGTCTATCAGGACGAAGGGATTCCCGCCCTGCAAACCTGGCTGCAGGACGCCATTCTCTCCCCGGTGCAGTTTCACACGCGCCTGATTCCCGACGATCGCTACACGATTGAAGAGACGATCCGCGAACTTGTCGATCGCGTCGGCTGCGACCTCGTCTTTACCACGGGCGGCACGGGCCCGGCCCGCCGCGACGTCACGCCCGAGGCCACCCTGGCCGTGGGCACGCGCGAGTTGCCCGGCTTTGCCGAACAGATGCGGCGCATTTCCCTGAATTTCGTGCCGACGGCCATCCTCTCGCGCCAGGTCGCCGTGCTGCGCGAAACGCCCACGCACGCCGCGCTCATCGTCAACCTTCCCGGCCGCCCCAAGTCGATTTCCGAGACGCTCGGCGGCTTTCGCAGCGACGACGGCGAAGTGATCGACGCGGGCATCTTTGCCTCCATCCCCTACTGCATCGATCTGATCGGCGGCCCCTACATCGAAACGGATCCGGAAATCATCGCCGCCTTCCGTCCCAAGAACGCGATCAAAAAGACGGCCGCCGCTCCGGCTCCCGCCCCCGCCGCTGCCC
>ERZ1026848.23-NODE-23-length-83300-cov-34.065085_pt1 | contig 83300 bp, 83 predicted proteins | sample MGYA00380154_ERZ1026848 | MGnify/ENA primary metagenome ERZ1026848 (study PRJEB33269, sample SAMEA4719790) | human gut metagenome | biome: human-associated habitat; feature: organic feature; material: feces | place: Cameroon | collected 2013-10 ...
GCCTGTCCCAGCGAGAAGCCGCCCAGCTCCTGAAAAATGCGGATGACCTGCTCCTGATAGACGATGCAGCCGTAGGTCACCGACAGGATGGGGATCAGCTTGGGGTGCTTGTATGTCACCAGCTTGGGGTCATGCTTGCAGGCGATAAAGCGTGGGATGGACTCCATGGGTCCCGGCCGGTACAGCGCAATGACGGCGGTGATGTCCTCGATGTTCTGGGGCTTCAGCCCCACGCAAACGCCGGTCATGCCGGTGGATTCGATCTGGAACACACCGGACGTCCGGCCCTGCGAGATCATCTCGTAGGTCTCTGGGTCGTCGTCGGGGATGCCGTCCAGCGTGAAGTCCGGCTTGTACCGCTGCACCATCTTCACCGCGTCGTCCAGCACCGTCAGGTTCCGCAGACCCAGAAAGTCCATTTTCAGCAGGCCCAGCTCCTCCAGCGTGGTCATGACATACTGGCACACCACGGCGTCGTCGTTCCGCGCCAGCGGCACATATTCATACACCGGCCGCTTGGTGATGACCACACCAGCCGCGTGGGTAGAGGCGTGGCGGGGCATCCCCTCCAGCGCCATGGCGGTGTCGATAAGCTTCTTTACCCGTGGATCGTCCCGGTATAGGTCAGCCAGCTGCTTGCTGAGCTTCAGCGCGTCCTGCAGCGTGATATGCAGCGCGCCCGGTCCCGCCGGTACCAGCTTGGCCACCACGTCCACCTCGGCGTAGGTCATATTCAGGGCGCGTCCCACGTCCCGGATGGCGGCGCGTGCCGCCATCGTACCGAAGGTGACGATCTGTGCCACATGGTCGTCGCCGTACTTCCGGCGAACGTAGTCTACCACCTCGCCCCGGCGGGTGTCGCCAAAGTCCATATCAATATCGGGCATGGATACCCGCTCCGGGTTGAGAAAACGCTCGAAGTACAGGTCGTACTTCATGGGGTCGATATCCGTGATCTCCAGACAGTAGGACACCATGGAGCCTGCGGCGGAGCCGCGCCCCGGCCCTACCGGGATATCCACGCTTTTCGCGTAGCGCACAAAGTCGGACACGATGAGGAAGTAATCGGTGAACCCCATCTTTTCGATCATGTCCAGCTCATAGTCCAGCTGCTTGCGATAGTCCGGCCGGCTGCCGCCGTACCGCTTGACAAACCCCTCATCACACAGCTTCCGCAGATACGAAGGTGAATCGTAGCCCTCCGGCAGCTGGAACTCCGGCAGGTGGTATTTGCCGAACGTAAATTCCAGCTGACACATATCCGCAATGCGCTGGGTGTTGGCCACCGCCTCCGGATACCCGGCGAACAGCGCCTCCATCTCCTCCGTGGAACGCAGATAGAAATTCTGCGGCTCGTAGCGCATCCGGTTGGCGTCGTCCACGGTCTTGCCCGTCTGGATGCACAGCAGCACGTCGTGGCTCTCGGCATCCTCCCTGCGCAGGTAGTGGGCGTCGTTGGTACACACCAGCGGGATGCCCGTCTCGGTGTGGAGGCGCAGAAGCTGCCGGTTCACCTCGGTCTGGTCGGCAATGCCGTGATCCTGCAATTCCAGATAGAAGCTGTCCTCTCCGAAAATCTCCCGCATGGTCAGGGCATACTCCTTCGCCCCGTCGTAGTCGCCGTTCACCAGCCGGCGGGGGATCTCGCCTGCCAGACAGGCCGACAGTGCGATCAGTCCCTCGGAATGCTGGCGCAGCAGCTCCATGTCGATACGGGGCTTGATGTAGAAGCCCTCGGTAAACGCCTGACTGACCATATAGGACAGGTTGCGATAGCCCGTCTCGTTTTTGCACAGCAGCACCAGATGGCGGGACTCCGCATCGAACTCATGCTGCTTATCGAAGCGCGTGCGGCGCGCCACATAGACCTCGCAGCCGATGATGGGATGAATGCCCTCCTTTTTACAGGCGCGGTAAAAGTCGATGGCGCCATACATCACGCCGTGGTCCGTAATGGCCACCGCGTTCTGCCCCATCTCCTTGACCAGCGCCGGAAGATCCCGTATCCGGCAGGCACCATCCAGCAGACTGTACTCCGTATGGACGTGCAGATGTACGAATCCCATGCTATCCCCTATCCCTCTGTGTTATTTACAAGGCTCGTCCAGCATATCGCACAGCAGCTCTGTGCCGGATACCACCAGCATCCGGCAGTGGTGCGTCACACCCAGCTCCCGCGCCATATCCGTGGCGTCCAGTTCCTTCTCCGCCAGCAGCTCGCGGCAGTCCAGCTTGTGGAACCGTGCCGTGAACCGCCGCTGAAAATCCTGTGTCAACTCTGTGGAGCGCTTTTTCCCCGCAGGGCCATTCTCCAGCGTGCTGGGATACACCATACCCAGTACCACAGCCGCCGCATTGACCACGCCGCACGCGCCGCCATAGCGCAGTCCGCCGCCGAAGCCGCTGGCCACCGCCATGCTCTGCGCCTCCGTCAGACCTGTTACGTCCGTAAAGGCCAGCAGCACGCTTTGGCCGCAGTTTAGGCCCTTTTCGTGGCATTCCTTGGCCCGCAGGCACCGTTCTCTTTTTGTCATAGCTCGTTTGCCTCCTCCATGAGTTTACGCATCCGATGATTGATGCAGGATTTTGTCACCGGCGGGTCGCATCGCTCCGCCAGCTGTGTCAGTGACAGCTCCGGATATGCCAGACGCAGCTCCGCTGTCTGCCGCAATTTCTCAGGCAGCAGCTCCCACCGCCGGCTCTCCCGCAGCCTTTCGATGGCGGATACCTGCTCCTGTGCCGCGTCCAGCGTTTTATTCACATTGGCCATGTCGCAGTTCATGGCGCGGTTGGCGCCGTTACGGATCTCCTTGTCCACCTTGGCGGTCATGATATCCATGGCAGCCGCCGGTGCGCCGATCTTCGTCAGCAGATCCTCGATATGCTCCGACTGCTTGAAATAGATGAGATAGTTCACGCCGCGCTGTACCGAGCGGGGCAAAAAGCCCATCTCCTCCAATAGGCGGGACACCTCGCGGCTGGCCTGCTTGTGGTTGGTGGCCAGCTCCATGTGATACCGCTTTTCCGGGTCGGTCACACTGCCGCCCGCCAAAAACGCCCCCCGCAGGAACGCCGTCCGGCAGCAGTCATCCTCCAACAATCCAAAGTTGACGTGCAGCACCATGATCTGACGGGGGTCGTACCCCAGCGTATTAATGATCCGCGCCAGCTTGTCCCGGTCGGTGATGCGGAAGATCAGCTTTCCCCGCCCGTCCTTCTCCGGCAGCTGGTCGAATTTCAGGGAAAATGCCTTGTGGAACAGCTTGGGCAGCCGTGCGGCAAACTCCGGATTCTCTGTGATGATCCGTACCTCCGACGGCGTGAACGTATTGCAGTACAGCAGCACGCCGTAGGCCTCCGCCCGGGCGCAGCACTGCCGGGATAGCTGTGTCCGGCATATCTCATTCTTTGCCTTGTACGCAAATGAGCTCATCGTCGCCTCTCCTTACCGTGAAATGTCCCGGTGGCTTTCGGACACCGGATACCCTAAGCCGCCGATATAGTTGGCCAGATGGTGCGCCATCGCCGTAGAACGATGCCGCCCACCGGTGCAGCCTACGGCGACGACCAATTCCGTCCTTCCCTCCTGCAAGTACTGGGGCAGCAGAAACGCCAGCAGCGGCTCCAGACGCTCCAGAAACCGCCCCGCCGCCTCCGACGCGAACACATACTCCCGCACCGGCTCGTCCAGCCCCGTCAGGGCCTTCAGCTCCGGCACATAGTAGGGGTTAGGCAGGAACCGCACGTCGAATACCAGATCCGCCTCCAGGGGCAGACCGTTCTTAAAGCCAAAGGACATGACGCTGACATTCAGCGCCTGCCGGGTGTCGCCGCCGCCGAACAGCGTCAAAAGCTCGCTGCGCAGCTTGGAGGTGGAAAATGCCGTGGTGTCCAGCCCAAAATCCGCATACTCCCGCACCGGCGCCAGCAGCTCCCGCTCGCGCCGGACGGCCTCCTCGATGGTAATGCCCTCCGCGCACAGCGGATGGCTGCGCCGTGTCTCCTTGTAGCGGCTGATAATGACCCGCGTATCCGCCTCCAAAAAAAGCATACGGCACCGGACACCGTCCCGGCGGCGCAGCTTGTCCAGCACGTCGATGAGCCGCTGGAACGGCTCGCCCGCCCGGACATCGTACACCAGCGCTACCCGGTCATAGCGACCGCCGGAGGCCGTGCAGAAATTGGCAAATTTCAGCATCATCTCCGCGGGCAGATTGTCCACGATATAGTAGCCGATATCCTCCAGAAAAGTGGCGGCACGGGATTTTCCGCTGCCGGAAAGTCCTGAAATAATGAGTATCTCCACGTTTCGCTCCTCAGTGTATAACCTTGACCTCCGGCTCCAGCCGGACGCCCTTTTCCTCCCATACGCGCTGCTGCACCTGCGCCATCAGCGCCAAGACGTCTGCACAGGTAGCGCCGCCGCGATTGATGACGAAGCCCGCGTGCTTCTCCGATACCTGCGCGCCGCCTATCGTCAGCCCCTTTAGACCGCACTGGTCGATGAGTGCGGCGGCAAAATACCCCTCCGGGCGCTTGAAGGTGCTCCCCGCGCTGGGATATTCCAAGGGCTGTGAAGTCTTCCTCCTTGCCATCAGTTCGTCCATTTTTTCCCGGATCGCGGCGCTCTCGCCGGCCTCCAGGGTGAAGACAGTCCGCAGCACCACCGCGTCGGGACGGTCTGTCAGCAGGCTGTGCCGGTACGAGAAGGCCAGCTCCTCATTGGTCAGCGTCCGGATGCCATCCTCCGGGAACAGTACCGTTGCCTCGCACACCACCTGCCGCATCTCACCGCCGTAGGCGCCTGCGTTCATGCACACCGCGCCGCCTACGCTGCCGGGGATGCCGTGGGCAAATTCCAGCCCCGACAGACCGTGCTGCTGGGCGAATACCGCCACCCGCGACAGGGACGCGCCGGCCTCCGCTGCAACGCGGCCCTCCGCGTCCAGCGTCACACCGGACATATCCCGTGTGTTCACCACCAGACGGTCTACTCCCTCATCGGGAAACAGCAGGTTCGTGCCGTTGCCGATGACCAGCGGCCGCGCCCCGCAGGTGCGCGCCGCCTCGATCAGCAGCACCATCTGGCTGCCGTCCTTGGGAAACGCCATGCGCCGCGCCGGGCCGCCGATGCGGAACGACGTGTGCCTAAACAGCGGCGCGTCGTGCTCGTATGTCATATCCGGCAGGTAATCCGCCGTCCATTGATCCAATGCCTCGTACCAGCTCATAACTCCTCCTGAAAGATCCTCAGATCCGTTAGATCCGTTTGTTCTTCCCCAGCAGCGCCGCGCCGATGATGCCGGCCTGATTGCCCAGCACCGCCTTGACGATGCGGGTGCGCCGGTTTTTGGCACAGGGGATGCTCTCCCGCTCCACACAGCGCTGTACCGGCAGCAGAAGCTGCTCGTCGGCCTCATTGCTGACGCCGCCGCCGATGGCCAGCGCGTCCGGCTGGAACACATTGACCACGTTTACGATGCCGCAGGCCAGATAGCTTACATATTCGTCGCAGATACGCTGCCCCACAGGGTCGCCCTGCCGCGCCGCGATAAACGCGGACTGGCCGGACACATGGCCGTCGTTTTCCGCCACCACGCGTGCCAGAATACTATCCGGATGGGCGGCCACAGCCTCCGCTGTCATGCGCTTCAGCGCGGAGGCAGAGGCATACTGCTCCCAGCAGCCGTGCCGCCCGCAGGGACAGGGCAGGCCGTTCAGCTGGATCACCGTGTGTCCCACCTCGCCCGCCATGCCATTGCCGCCGTGGTAGATCTTACCGTTATGGATGATGCCCGCGCCCACGCCGGTACCCAGCGTGATGGTCACAAAGCGCTTGCTGTCTCGGCCTGCGCCTACATAGTATTCCGCCAGCGCCGCGCAGTTAGCGTCGTTCTCGATATACAGCGGAATGGACAGGTAGTGATGGAATAGCTTCCGCAGCGGCACATTCCGCAGCGGCAAGTTGCAGGTGTAGCCAATAGAGCCGGAGCGGATCTCCACCGTTCCGGGCACGCCGACGCCCACGGAGGCGATCTCGTCCAGCGGTACGCCGGCGCTCTTGGCAAGCTCCTTCGTCATGGCCACAATGGTCCACGCCAGAGACTGCTGATCCGTGATGGACGCCACCTTCATTTTCTGTATGGCGAGAAGCTGTCCGTTTTCATCCGCCAGTCCCGCCTTCAGGTTTGTGCCGCCGATATCTACACCCACATACTTCATTGCTTTGCTCTGTTCTCCTTTATCATCGCGTCCATCTTGCTGTCAAACTGCGTCACGAAATCCCGCGCCGAATTATACCCATACTTCATCTGCCGGTTCTTCATGGTGGCGATCTCCACGATGCCCGCCAGATTTCGGCCTGGCCGCACGGGGATGGTGACGATGGGCAGCTCCACCTCCAGCATCTCGTACTTCTCCTCGCCCAGCCCCAGCCGGTCGTAGAATTTACCGTCCACCCACTGCTCCAGCTGGATGACAAGGTCGATCTCCGTGTCAAACTGCACAGCGCCCATGCCGAACAGCTGCTGTACGTCGATAACGCCTACGCCGCGGATCTCAATGTAGTGGCGGATCAGCTCCGGTGCTGTGCCAAACAGGTTGTTGGAGATGCGGCGGATCTCCACGGCGTCGTCCGCCACCAGACGGTGGCCGCGCTTGAGCAACTCGATAGCCGTCTCGCTTTTGCCGATACCGGAATCACCCAAAATCAAGACGCCCTGACCGTAAATGTTCATCAGCACGCCGTGGCGGGCGATCTGAGGCGCCATGGCACGGTTCAGATAGTCGATGAGCTTACTGGTCACATCCACCGTGGACTCCGCCGAGCGCAGCAGCGTGCGGTCATGCTTGTTTGCCATCTGCACCAGCTCCGGCGGCGCCTCCATATCTCTGGCGACGATCATGGCGGGGAACGGATAGCTCAGCAGCTTGTTGAATACCCGCGTCCGCTCACCCTCCGTCATCCGCTCCAGAAACTGCATTTCGCCCCGGCCCAGAATTTGCAGGCGCTTATCGTCAAAATAATCGTAAAAACCCACCAGCTGCAAAGCCGGTCGGTTCACATCCGAAATGGTCACAACGGTGTTGTCAAAATCCCGGCCCTTGTGCAGGATCTCCATGCCGAAGGTCTCCACCATATTCTTCAGACTGGCCGGTGTGCGCTTGACTTTTTCCATAAAGCTTCCTCCTGTGAGGCGCCTGCCGCAGACGGCGGCAAATACGCATAATTACCATTTCATATTATATCTTGTATCCCTTTGTTACGCAACACTTTCCCCTTCCAAAAAAATTTCGTTTTTTTGTCAAATAGTGCTTGCAATTCATGACATTATCTGTTATTATATCAACTGCTTGCGGTGCAAGCGACCCGTATGTTATGACAGCAAGGAGGTGCAACGGATGGCTAAGTGCGAATTTTGCGACAAGGGCGTGAGCTTTGGCATCAAGGTCTCTCACTCTCATCGGCGTTCCAATCGCCCCTGGAAGCCCAATGTCAAGCGCGTGAAGGCAGTGATCAACGGCACGCCTCGCCATGTATATGTTTGTACCCGGTGCCTGCGTTCCGGCAAAGTTACCCGCGCGATCTGAGTTTGATCAGCGCCTGAACTGTACAGACAAGCGCCCTGCGGAGTTTTCCGCGGGGCGTTCTTCTTTTCCTTGTCAGCGTAAAAAGCACAGCGCGATTCTTTAGCCGCGCTGTGCTTTTCCTATTTCTGCGTCTTTTACAGCTCTGGGTCCCAGCTGCGGCGCTTTCCGTCATCTGCCGCTGTTTTCCCCTCAGTTTCTTCGGTCGGCGTCGTTTCGGCCACGCCCTGTCGGGCAAAGCCCAGATAGCGTGTACCCTGAAACGTCAGCTCACCAAAGTCACCCTCGGCCAGCATACCGTACTCCCGGCCGCCAACGTGCAGCTCCATCCGGTCGCCGCTGGACACCTGAAAGGTGGCGTAATAGGTGGTGGAGCGCGTGGTGTGTATACCGTGGGCGCCGGTGGCGTCACCGGCGTTGTTGTGGTGGTGTACGGAGGTATTCTGCCGCTTGGACACCACGGTGGCCTCCACCGTCAGGCGCGGCGAATGATTGTTCTTACTCCATGTGCTGATGCCCCGCACCGCTGTAACGATAAATAGCACCAGTATAACGCCGAACATCAGAACGAACATAACATCGAATGCGCTGAAACCAAACATAACATCGAATGCGCTGAAACCAAACCCAAATCCCATCGCGTGTCTCCTTTCGTCGGTCAAACTGTCTTTCTATCCTGAATTATATCCCATCGCCGCCGGTATGTCCATCAACTTCAGGTTGCCTGTACAGGAACCGGCGCAACTTTAAGTTTACAAGGGCTTATTCCTTGGTCAGATGCCCCATGGCAGCCCGCAGCATCAGTTTTTTCGTACCCACGGTGTCGAAGGCTACCTCAATGAGCGCATCGTTGCCCATGACCCGAACGGACAGCACCATACCCTGTCCGAAGGCATCGTGGCGCACGCTCTCGCCCGGCGCAAGCTGCATCAGCCCGCCGGAGGGCGCTGCCTTCCGGACGCCGCCTGTTGCTGTTTGCAGCGGCTTTGCGGTGGGGGCGGCAGATGCGTGGGACGTGGTGACCGGTGCGGCGCGGCGGCTCTGTCCGCTGCCGTATCCGCCGTAGCTGCCGTACTTCTCCCCGTATCCGCCGTATTGGCCCGCGTATCCGTCGCCAAAGCCGTCGCCCCAGCCGATATCGCTCTCCACACTGCGGGGCTGCGGCTTGCTGAGCCACTCCATGTTCTCCTCCGGTATCTCCTTCAAGAAGCGGGAAGGCATAGCGGGGGCTGTACGGCCGAACAGCATGCGCTGCCGTGCGTTTGTCAGCGTCAGCGTCTCCTTGGCGCGGGTCATGGCCACGTAGCAAAGACGCCGCTCCTCCTCCATCTCCTCCGCGTCGCCCATGGCGCGATTTCCGGGGAAAAGTCCGTCCTCCATGCCCACCACATAGACGTGGGGAAATTCCAGACCTTTGGCGGCGTGCATGGTCATCATGGTCACGCAGTTGTCGCTGTCGGACTGGCTGTCCAGATCGGTATACAGCGCCACCTCATCCAGAAAGCCCGCCAGCGTCGGCTCACCCTCCGCATTTTCCAGATAGCCCTGGATGCTGGATTTCAGCTCCTCCACGTTCTCCAGACGGCCGCGGCTCTCCACATCGTCCTTTTCCCGCAGGGCAGCGGTGTAGCCGCTCTTGTCGCAGACCAGATCGTAAAACGCCATGAGGTCGGAGTCCGGCAGCTGCCGGCGCAGGGACTCGATCATGTCTGTAAAGGTGAGGAGCTTGCCAGCCGCATTTTTCAATTCCGGATAGTCTGCCGCGTGGAGAAGCACCTCATAGAGGGAGCATCCCTGCTCGGTGGCAAGGAGCTGCGCCTTGTCCACGGTGGTCTGCCCGATCTTGCGGGAGGGTACATTAATGATGCGCCGCAGACGCAGATCGTCGGTGGTGTTGCTGATGACGCACAGATACGCCAGCATATCCTTGACCTCAGCGCGGTCAAAGAACTTCATGCCGCCGTAGATCTTGTAGGGTACGCCGTTGCGCTTGAACGCATATTCCAGCGCGTTGGACTGGGCGTTCATCCGGTAAAGCACAGCGTTGTCCTTCCAGCTCTCGCCCCGGCGGTAGCCGGTCATCATCTGCCCCACCACATAATTGGCCTCATCGCTCTCGTTAAAAGCGGTTTTGACAATGACCTTCTCCCCCGCCCCGTTCTCCGTCCACAGGGTCTTTCCTTTGCGCCCTTCATTGTGGCGGATGACGGCGTTGGCCGCGTCCAGAATGTTCTGCGTGGAGCGGTAATTCTGCTCCAGCCGGATGGTGCGGGCGCCCTTGTACTCCTTTTCAAAGCTGAGGATATTGCTGATGTCCGCGCCGCGGAAGCGGTAAATGCTCTGGTCGTCGTCGCCCACCACGCAGATATTATGCCGCTCGTTGGTCAGAAGACTGGCCAGCAGGTATTGCAGGTGGTTGGTGTCCTGATACTCGTCGATGAGGATATAACGGAATTTGTTCTGGTAGTACGCCCGCACATCCGGGCAGTCCTGCAGCAGCCGGACGGTGTGCAGGATGATGTCATCGAAGTCCAGCGCATTGGCATCCCGCAGCTTTCTGTTGTAAAGTGCATAGACTTTACCGATCCTGATGCGCCGCCAATCGTTGATGGCCTGCCACTGCTGGATAAACGCCTCCGGCGACTGCATATCGTCCTTTGCGCGGGAAATAACGCTCAGGATCTCTCTGGGCGGAAACGCCTTCTCGTCCAGCGACAGTTCCTTGAGGATATCCTTGATGACCCGCTTGCTGTCGTCCGTATCGTAGATGGTGAAGCTGCGGTCAAAGCCGAGGCGGTCAATATCCCGGCGCAGAATACGCACACAGGCGGAGTGGAACGTGGACGCCCACACATCCTGCGCCACATTCTCCCCCAGCATACGGCCCAGCCGTTCCTTCAGCTCGTTGGCGGCCTTGTTGGTAAAGGTGATGGCCAACACCTCCCACGGGCGGGCGGGCTCCACGGCGCAGAGGTACTGCATCAGCGGACGCTGCTCCTCGTCGGGCGCTTTGACGTATTCCTCCAGAAACGCCGCCACATCCTCTGTCATGGGGATAGGGATATCCGTACTGTCACTGCCCCGCCCATAGCGCAGCAGATTGGCCACACGGTTAATAAGAACCGTGGTCTTACCAGATCCGGCGCCTGCCAGCAGCAGCAGCGGCCCCTCCGTGGTCAGCACGCCCTCCCGCTGGCGTGGGTTCAGCTTTTGAAAGTCGGCGGCAATGGCAGCACGCCGCGCCTCGATAAATCGTCTCTCCAGTTCCGTCATGCAGAAGCCTCGCTTTTCTCTTTCTTGCCCTCTATTTTAATACAGCTTTAGCCCGCGGTCAACCGTTACCGAAAAATAAGTAGAATTTTTGTTCGATTTATGTTGACAAGAACGCCTGTTCGATTTATAATGCAAATAGAACATAAGTTTGATGCGGAGGTAACTCTTATGACAACGATCGGATTGCTCATCACTCTGCTGGGCGCAGGTTCCATTGCTGCCAACGTGATGCGTCTCATCGACTGCATCGACCATCCGGCCCCCCGCCGCAGACACCGCACGGCGTAATGACATGGATGTTCTGGAGAAGCTGTCGATCCTGACGGACGCCGCCAAGTACGATGCGGCCTGCACCTCCAGCGGTGTGCAGCGCGGGTCCAGACCCGGCATGATCGGCAACACCACCTCCTCCATCGCCGGATGCTGCCACAGCTTTTCGGCGGATGGCCGCTGCATCACGCTGCTGAAGGTACTGATGACCAACGTCTGCGCCTTTGACTGCAAATACTGCATCAATCGGCGCAGCAACGACACGCGGCGGGCGGCGTTCACGCCGCGGGAGCTTGCAGAGCTGACCATCGGCTTTTACCGGCGGAATTACATCGAAGGGTTGTTTCTCTCCAGCGGTGTACTGCGCAGCCCGGACTATACTACCGAGCAGATGATACGGGCGCTTCGCATCCTGCGGGAGGAGTACCGGTTCAACGGCTACATCCACGCCAAGGCCATTCCCGGCACGTCCCCGGAGCTGGTGGAACAGTTGGGCCTGCTGGCGGACCGTCTCAGCGTCAACATCGAGCTGCCATCGCAAACCGGCCTGCAGACGCTGGCGCCGGATAAAACGAAGGAGGCGATCCTGCGGCCCATGGGACAGATACGGGACGGCGTGCGCCAAAGTAAGGCGGAGCTTGCCAAGTACAGGCACGCGCCGGTGTTTGCCCCGGCCGGGCAAAGCACACAGCTCATCGTGGGCGCCACCGGCGATGATGACCGGCACATCCTCCGATTAACGGAGTCGCTGTACGAGAAGTACCGGCTCAAGCGGGTGTTTTACTCGGCATATGTGCCGGTGGTGGAGAACCGCCTCCTCCCTGCTCTCGACACAAAACCGCCGCTGCTGCGGGAGCATCGGCTGTATCAGGCGGACTGGCTGCTGCGCTTCTACGGCTTCCGGGCCGCGGAGCTGCTGGACGATGCGCACCCCAACTTCGACTGTCGGCTCGATCCGAAATCCAGTTGGGCAGTGACACATCTGGAGCAGTTCCCGGTGGAGATCATGCGGGCGGATCTGGAGACGCTGCTGCGGGTGCCGGGCATCGGCCCGGTCAGTGCACGGCGCATCCTGTCAGCCCGGCGGCAGAGTCATCTCCGCTTCGAGGATTTGAAAAAACTGGGCGTCGTTGTGAAGCGGGCACAGTTTTTTATCACCTGCGGCGGCAGAATGCGGCAGGGACTGCACTTCTCACCGGACACGCTGCCGGTACGGCTGGCGCAGATGGAACGGGGCTTTCTTCCAGAGAACTGCACAGAACAGCTGTCACTATTTGACGATGCGGGGTGAACGACTTGGATGTGATCTATCAATACGACGGGACGTTCGCGGGGTTTTTGTGCTGTATTTACGATAGCTATGTCTATAAGGAATCCCCCGTCGGCTTTTCTTCCGACGAGGGATTCTTGTCTCTGTACGAGGTGCGCACTGTACCCACCAGCGCCGCACACAGCAAGCGGGTATATCAGGGGATCTTTTCCCGGTCGGCGCAGGCGGCGAAGGTGCTGCGGAGAGCTTTCCTGACCTGCATGGAGGATAAGGAGCTGTATCTCTACGCATTCGCCTGCAAGGTGCTGCGGGAGGGCGGCGGCTTCATGGGGGATCTGTCCGATCCGGTGTACTATCCGCTGCACAAGTCTCTCCGGCACATGAGCGGCGAGCTGGAAAAACTCCGGGGTTTTGTGCGTTTTTCGGACTATCACGGTGTGCTTGGCGCGGTGATTGAGCCGAAAAACCGTGTTCTGCCGCTGCTGCGCTATCATTTCTGTGCGCGCTATGCAAACGAGACATTTTTCATCTTCGATAGAACCAACCGTGAGGTTCTGTTCCACGCGCAGGGTCACGCCCGCATCGTGCCGATGGAGCATCTGGAGTTGGCAGCACCGGATGAGACGGAGCTCCAGTACAGGCGGCTCTGGAAAACCTTCTTTGAGACGGTGGCTATCAAGGAACGGCGAAACCCGCGCTGCCAGAACTCGTTTCTCCCCAAGCGCTATCGCGGCGTCATGACGGAGTTCTTGCCGCTGGACGACGGCACCATGCCTTTCCGACCGGAGCAGCCGCGGCTGCGGCCCTGAACGTGTCCTGCCGATCAATCGCTCAGCAGCTCCCGCAGCTTCTGTAAGCTGCGGCGCTCCATGCGGGATACCTGCACCTGCGAAACGTGGAGCAGCCGGGCGGTCTGCTCCTGCGTCAAGCCCTTGAAAAACCGGAGAAGGATGGTCTTTTTCTCCTGCTCCGGCAGGTGGTCGATGGCCTCCCGCAGGGCGAGCCGCTCCACCATCCCCGCCTCCGGCTCCTCCGTACCCAGCAGGGATTCCAGCGTCAGTCCCTCCGCCGTCTCCTGCTGTAAGGATTCCGGCGCCACCACCGCCAGCTCGATGTGGGCGATCTCCTCCACGGTGAGGCCGGTCTCCTCCGCCAATTCGGAGAGCCGCGGCGCACAGCCCAGACGATTTTGCAGGCGCTCCTTGGCCGCCCAGAGCATCTGCCCCTTCTCCCGTAGAGTGCGTCCAACTTTTATTGGGCCGTCATCCCGCAGAAAGCGGCGTATCTCCCCTGCGATCTTGGGTACGGCGTAGGTGGAAAACTGCGTTCCGTATGTGAGGTCAAACCCCTTTACAGCTTTGATAAATCCAATACATCCCAGCTGATACAGGTCATCCGTCTCCACACCGCAGCCGCGATAGCGCTTGACGATCGACCAGATCAGGCCGGTATTTTCCAGGAGCATCTGCTGGCAGGCGTCATCGTCCCCCTGCTGCGCCCGCTCCAACAGTGCCATGCGATCCTCCGCCGTCATCGCGACACCAGACGCGGCGCGATGCGCTTTCGCATCTGGACAGTGGTACCCTTGCCTGCTATCGAACGAACGATGAGCTTGTCCATGAAGCTCTCCATGATGGTGAAGCCCATCCCGCTCCGCTCGCTGCCACCGGTGGTAAACAGCGGGCGGCGTGCCTCCTCTACATCGGCGATACCGCGGCCCCAGTCGCGAACGGTGATCTCCAGCACATTTCCCTTGAGCAGCTTCATCTTCATGACGATCTTTCCCAACGTATCCGGATAGGCGTGGACGATGGCGTTTGTCACCGCTTCGCTGACGGCGGTCTTGATGTCGCCCATCTCGTCCAACGTCGGGTCAAGCTGCAGCGCAAAGCCCGCCGCGGCGGAGCGTGCAAAGCTCTCGTTGCTGCTGCGGCTGAGAAATTCGATGGTCACATAGTTTTCGGCGCGTGTCATATGTACTCTCCTCCTATCTTTTCAGGCGATGGTCATCATTCGCCCAATACCCGCCGCCTCGAACACCTTCCGGGGCTGCGGCGCTACATGGCGCAGCGTCACGCTGCCCCCCAGCTCCCGCATACGCTGCCAGCCCCGTAGCGCCACGGCGATGCCGGAGCTGTCCATAAACGTGACGTCCGTGAAATTCAGGATCAGCACCATCGGCAGCGTCTTCTGTATGTCCTGCTCCAAGCGGAGCAGCAGTCCCTGTGCGCCGTGATGATCCAGCTCCCCCTTCAGAAAGAACTCCAAACAGTTCCCCTCATGTCTGGTCAACACTTCCATATCCAATGCTCCTTCGTAAAAAAATAATCACCGCAGATCATTGATCTACGGTGATTATAGTGTATTTATGCAGTTTTTACTGTCGAATCACGCCTGTACGGTCAGGAAATTCAGATCTGCATGGCAGCGGCGGACTCATCCAGCTTGGCAATGAGGGCGCGGGCCTTCTCCGCCTTTTCACGCTCGGCGTTGACGACATTCTCCGGCGCACGGGAGGTGAAGGACTCGTTAGCCAGCTTTGCCTCGATACGCTGGAGATTCTCCTCCGCCTTCTTACGCTCGGCGGCGATGCGCGCCAGCTCCTTGGCGATATCCACCAACTCCGCCATGGGCATATAGATGGTGGCGTCGTGGGTCGCCACCGTCACCATACCGGTCAGGTCGGCGGGCGCGGCGGTCTGTACCGTCAGCTCGCTGGCGTAGGCCATGCGGGTGATGAAATGCGCACCCAGCCGGTAGTTTTCCGGCTCGGCTGCCACGATGACCACCTGTGCCTTGCGGCTGGGCGGCACGTTCATCTCGGCGCGGCGGGCGCGGATAGCGGAGATGGCGTCCTTCACCGCCTCCATGGCGGCTTCCGCCTCCGGGAAGTGCAGCGCGTCCTGATACTCCGGCCACTTGGCGGTAATCAGATAGTCGCCCTCGTGGGGCAGCGCCTGCCAGATCTCCTCGGTGATGAAGGGCATGAACGGATGCAGCAGCTCCATGATCCGCAGCAGCACATAGCACAGCACGTTCTCGGCGGCCAGCTTAGCAGCCTCATCCTCGCCGTTGAGACGGGTCTTGGTCAGCTCGATATACCAGTCGCAGTAGGTGTCCCAGATGAAATCGTAGATCTTGGCGGAGGCCACACCCAGCTCATACGCCTCCAGATTGTCGGTGACCTCGCGGATCAGCGTATTCAGACGGCTGAGCACCCACTTGTCCTCCAGCTCCAGCTTCTCCGGCAGCTGCACCTTGTCGATGGACAGGTTCATCATCACAAAGCGGCTGGCGTTCCAGATCTTATTGGCGAAGTTACGCATAGCCTCGCACTTCTCCACAAAGAAACGCATATCATTGCCGGGGCTGTTGCCGGTGATGAGGTTGAAGCGCAGAGCGTCGGCGCCGTACTTCTCCGCCATCTCCAGCGGGTCAATGCCGTTGCCCAGGGACTTGGACATCTTGCGGCCCTTGTCGTCGCGGACAAGACCGTGGATGAACACCGTCTTGAACGGCTCCTTCTTCATCTGCTCCATGCCGGAGAAGATCATGCGCGCCACCCAGAAGAAGATGATGTCGTAGCCGGTGACCATAACGGAGGTAGGATACCAGTAGTTCAGGTCAGCGGCGTCCAGATCGGGCCAGCCCATGGTGGAGAAGGGCCACAGAGCCGAGCTGAACCAAGTATCCAGCACATCCTCCTCGCGGGTCAAATGGGTGCAGCCGCACTTCTCGCACTTGGTGGGGTCGGTACGGCTCACGTTGATATGGCCGCACTCGTCGCAGTACCAGGCGGGGATCTGGTGACCCCACCAGAGCTGACGGGAGATGCACCAGTCGTGGACATTCTCCATCCAATTGATATAGGTCTTGGTGAAGCGCTCCGGCACGAAGTTGATGGTGCCGTCCTCCACCACGCGGATGGCCTCCTTGGCCAGCGGCGCCATCTTCACGAACCACTGGGCAGAGATCAGCGGCTCCACGTCGTTGTGGCAGCGGTAGCAGGTGCCCACGTTGTGGGAGTAGGGCTCGGCCTTGACCAGATAGCCCTCGGCCTCCAGATCGGCCACGATGGCCTTGCGGCACTCGTAGCGGTCCATGCCCTCGTACTTGCCGCCGTTCTCGTTGATCTTACCGTCGTCGGCAATGCAGCGGATGACCTCCAGATGGTGGCGCAGGCCAACCTCAAAGTCGTTGGGGTCGTGAGCCGGGGTCATCTTCACAGCGCCGGTGCCGAAGCCGATCTCGCAGTACTCGTCGCCCACAATGGGGATCTCGCGGCCCACCAGCGGCAGGATGCAGGTCTTGCCGATGAGGTGCTTGAACTTCTCATCCTCCGGGTTGACCGCCACACCGGTATCGCCCAGCATGGTCTCCGGACGGGTGGTGGCGATAATGATATCGCCGCTGCCGTCGCTCAGCGGGTAGCGAACGTACCACAGGTGGCCGGGCTTGTCCACATACTCCACCTCGGCGTCAGACAGCGCCGTCAGGCAGTTGGGGCACCAGTTGATGATGCGGCTGCCCTTGTAGATCAGGCCCTTGTCGTACAGCTCGCAGAACGTCTCGCGGACAGCGCGGGAGCATCCCTCGTCCATGGTGAAGCGGCTGCGATCCCAATCGCAGGACGCACCCATCTTCTTCTGCTGCTCCACAATACGGTCGCCGTACTTCTCCTTCCACGCCCAGACGCGCTCCAAAAACTTCTCGCGGCCCAGATCGTAGCGGGTCAGACCCTCCTTGGTACGCAGCTCCTCCTCCACTTTGATCTGGGTGGCGATGCCGGCGTGGTCTGTGCCGGGGAGCCACAGCGCCTCATAGCCCTGCATCCGCTTAAAGCGGGTCAGGATGTCCTGCAGTGTGCAGTCCAGCGCGTGCCCCATGTGGAGCTGGCCGGTGACGTTGGGGGGCGGCATGACGATGGAAAACGGCTTCTTGTCCGGATCGGGCTTGGCCTTGAAGCAGCCGCCGTCCATCCACATCTGGTAGATCCGGGACTCCACGTCCCGCGGATCGTACACCTTCGGCAGTTCTTTCATATGCTTTCTCCTTTTTGAGTATTTGGCAAAACAAAAAGTCCGCTCCGTTTTGCCATAGCAAAACAGGGCGAACATATACGTCCGTGGTACCACCTGTATTCGGGAAAGCTCCCGCACTCATGGGTGCAGCTACACCCCGTCCCGATAACGGTGGACATCCGTCGCGGCCTACTGCTCGTTCAGCCCGAAGCTCCGAGACGACTTGGGCGGGGCGTCACGGGCGCTTACACCTGCCGCGCCCTCTCTTGGCATCCGCTGACCGCTTACTGCTTCTCATCATCGCTGTTTTCGTATGGTGGGAGTATACTATATCCGCGAAAAAATGTCAAGACCGTTCTCTTTATCGGAAAACGGGGAGCGGATGACCGCTCCCCGTTCATATTTGATCCGTGTTTATTACCGCTTGTTGGAGCGGATCCAGATACCCTGCTTCTCCGCGTTGGCGATCAGCTCGTCGCGGAACATGGGGTGGGCGATGCTGACCAGCTTCTCCGCACGCTCCCACGTGGAGCAGCCCACCAGATTGACGCCGCCGTACTCGGTGACGATGTAGTACGCCAGGCTGCGGGGATCGGTGACGATATCGCCGGGGGACAGCAGCGGGTTGATGCGGGACTTGACGTTGCCTTGCTTATCCGTGAAGGACGAAGTCAGGCAGATAAACGCCTTGCCGCCGTTGGACAGCGCCGCGCCCTCCAAGAAGTCCAGCTGGCCGCCGGTGCCGCTGATCTGGCGGATACCGGAGCTTTCGGCGCAGATCTGACCGTACAGATCCACGGAAATGCAGTTGTTGATGGACACAAAGTTGTCCTGCTTGCCCACGTTGGCGGGGTCGTTGCAGTAGCTGATGGGGTATGTGACCACGCCGGGGTTTTCCCGGATCCAGTCGTACAGGTCAGGAGAGCCAATGGCGAGACCGAAGATGCTCTTGTAGCGATCCAGCCGCTTGTGGGTATTGGTGATCTTGCCGGCCTTGTACATATCCAGATAGCTGTCACACAGCATCTCCGTATGGATGCCCAGACCCTTCAGGTCGCTCTTGGCGATCATCTGCCCCACGGCGTTGGGCAGCGAGCCGATACCCAGCTGGAGCGTGGAGCCGTCCACCATGTTCTGCACCACATACTCGGCGATCTTCATCTCCGCCTCGGAGGCGGGAGGCGACTTGACACTGGGCAGTGCGCCGTGGGGACCCTCCACGATCATATCCACGTCGCTGATGTGGATGCACTCGTCCAGACCGCCGTAGACCCAGGGCAGGTTCTCATTGACCTCCAGGATCACGATGTCCGCCTTGTCCAGCGTGGCGCGGGCGGAGGCGGTGGAGGCGGCGAAGTTGAAGTAGCCGTGCTCATTCATGGGGGTGACGCACATCATGGCCACGTTCACCGTCAGGAACTGGGTGTAGTACCAGCCCAGATTGCGGAACACCATGGGGTTGAAGTTGCACAGTCCCTTATCGCAGAGCTTGCGCTCGTAGCCGGACATATGCCAGCTGTTGTAGACAAAGTGCTGGCGGGTGGGGTCGCACTCCACCATCTGAATAGGTTCAAAGATCAGATAACCGCGGATCTTCACGTCCCGCAGCTCCTCCTTACGGCGGGCCACGGCGGCGTCCATCAAAGAGGGAAAGCCTGCGCCCATGCCAATGTCGATCCAGTCACCGCTCTTAACGACCTTGGCGGCTTCATCCGGTGTACAGAGCTTGCGTCTGTATTCTGATGTGTAGTCAAACGGTACTGCCATAGTGTTCTCCCTTTCCCCTCATGAAATCGGATTTACTTTGTTAATTTTATCACTCTCCCCGCTGTATGTCAACAAATTAACGGATATTTATCACCGCAATAAAAAATAATCTGCGCCGAAACACAAGAAAAAGAAGATAGAGCCACCCCAAAGGCGGCTCTATCTTCTTTTGTCATAAATCCGCGAAGAATTCTATTACGAAGAAACTTTCTTACTTCTCCGCACGGCGCTTGTAGGCGTCGTACTTCTCCTTGGCGGCCTCCTCTGCCTCGGCGAACAGCACCTTGGCATTCTCGGGGAAGCTCAGCTCCAGAGAGGCATAGCGCACCTCGCCCTTCATGAAGTCATACAGCGGCATGGTAGGCTCCTTACTGTCCAGCGTGAAGGTCTTGGTCTCCGGGCTGTACCGGTACAGGTTCCAGTAACCGGAGTTGACAGCGTCCTTCATCTCCTGCTGGACGTTGTTCATGCCCTTTTTGATGCCGTGGTTGATGCAGGGCGCGTAGCAGATGACGATGGACGGGCCCTTATGCGCCTCGGCCTCCTTGATGGCCTTGATGAGCTGGTTGGGATTGGCGCCCATGGAGCACTGGGCCACATACACGTTGTCGTAGGTCATCATCAGCATACCAAGGTCTTTCTTCTTGGTCTTCTTGCCGCTGGCCTGGAACTGCGCCACCGCGCCGATGGGCGTGGCCTTGGAGGACTGTCCGCCGGTGTTGGAGTACACCTCGGTGTCCACCAGCAGCACGTTCACGTCCTCGCCCATGGCGAACACGTGGTCGAGGCCGCCGTAGCCGATGTCGTAGGCCCAGCCGTCGCCGCCGTACATCCACATGGTCTTCTTGGACATATCCTTCTTGCGCTTGAGGATCTCGTCCACAATGGCCTGCTCCTCGGCAGAGAACTTGCCGTTCTCCAGCAGCGCCACCAGCGCCTCGGTAGCGGGAGTGGAGGCGTCCAGATCCTCGTAGGTCTCCAGCCACTTGGCGATAGCGGCCTTGACGGCCTCATCCTTGGTCAGCGCATCCAGCTCCTTGACGTAGCCGGTAACGCACTCGCGCAGCTGCTTGACAGCCAGACACATACCGTAAGAGAATTCGGCGTTGTTCTCAAACAGGGAGTTGGACCATGCCACGCCCTTGCCCTCGGCGTTCTTACAGTACGGTACGCAGGGCATGGCCGCGCCCCAAGCCTGCGTACAGCCGGTGGCGTTGGCCAGATACATCTTGTCACCGAACATCTGGGTCAGCAGCTTGATATAGGGCGTTTCGCCGCAGCCGGCGCAGGCGCCGTTGAACTCCACCAGAGGCTGCTTGAACTGGCTGCCCTTCAGGGTGAACTTGTCCACGCGGGAGGTCTTTTCCTTCACGCCGGTCAGGAAGTTCCAGCCGGTCTGATCCAGAGACACCTCGTGGGCGGGCACCATCTTCAGCGCCTTGCCGCTCTTGGGGCAGGAGGCCACGCAGCTGCCGCAGCTGGTGCAGTCCAGCGTGGACACGCCCATGGTATACTTCAAACCGTCCAGACCGGGGCCCTTGGCGTCCACCATCGTCATATCCACGGGAGCCGCCTTGACCTCGCCCTCGTCCAGCAGGAACGGACGGATAACGGCGTGGGGGCAGACGAAGGAGCACATATTGCACTGGAGGCACTCCGCAGCGTCCCACACAGGCAGATGGGTGGCGATGCCGCGCTTCTCATAGCGGGAGGTACCCAGCGGCATGGTGCCGTCCTCCATGCCCTTGAAGGCGGAGACAGGCAGATCGTCGCCCTTCTGGGCGTTGATGGGTACCAGAATGTTCTTGATGACGTAGGGCAGGTTTTCGTCAGCGGGCTTCAGCGCCTTGTCGGTGAGGTTCGTCCACTCGGGCTTCACCTTGACCTCCACCAGTGCATTGAGGCCGGCGTCCACGGCAGCGATGTTCATGTTGACGATCTTCTCACCCTTGAGGCCGTAGGTCTTCTTGACGGCGTCCTTCATGTGGGCCACGGCGTCCTCCACGGGGATGACATTGGCCAGCTTGAAGAAGGCAGCCTGCAGCACCATGTTGGAGCGGTTGCCCAGTCCCAGCGCCTGCGACTCCTTGTTGGCGTCGATGATATAGAACTTGATATCGTTGTCGGCGATATACTTGAGGATCTCGCCGGGGACATGCTGCTCCAGCTCGTTCTCCGCCCACTCGCAGTTCAGCAGGAAGCTGCCATGGGGCTTCAGCTCATGGATGATGTCGTACTTGGTCAGGTACGTCTGGTTGTGGCAGGCGATGAAGTCCGCGTTGGACACATAGTAGGTGGAGCTGATGGGGTGCTTGCCGAAGCGCAGATGGCTCTTGGTGATGCCGAAGGACTTCTTGGTATCGTACTCAAAGTACGCCTGGCAGTACATATCCGTCGTCTCGCCGATGATCTTGATGGAGTTCTTGTTGGCGCCCACCGTGCCGTCGGAGCCGAGACCCCAGAACTTGCAGGAGATGGTGCCCTCCGGCTCGGTGAGCAGAGGTGCGCCCACAGGCAGGGACAGATGGGTCACATCGTCCACGATGCCGATGGTGAAGTGGTTCTTCGGCTCATCCAGCAGCAGGTTGTCGAACACAGCCTTGATCTGGGCGGGGGTGGTGTCCTTGCTGCTCAGACCGTAGCGGCCGGCGTAGATGGCAGGACGGTCGCTTTCGTTGATATAGGCGGCGCAAATGTCCTCGTACAGAGGCTCGCCGATGGAGCCGATCTCCTTGACGCGGTCGAGGACGGCGATCTTCTTCACCGTCTTGGGCATGGCGGCCATCAGGTGCTTGCGGGAGAAGGGGCGGAACAGGTGTACCTGCAGGAAGCCCACCTTCTCGCCCTTGGCGTTCAGATGGTTGACGACCTCCTGCGCGCAGCCGCCCACGGAGCCCATGGCCACGATGACGCGCTCGGCGTCCGGTGCGCCGTAGTAGTTGAACAGGTGGTACTCGCGGCCGGTCAGCTTGCTGATCTGGGCCATGTAGTCCTCCACGATGTCGGGCAGCTCGGCATAGGCCGTGTTGTTGGACTCACGGAGCTGGAAGTAGATGTCGGGGTTATCCACCAGAGAACGCATCCGGGGATCCTCCGGGTTCAGGGCGTTGGCGCGGAAGGCGGCCAGCGCGTTGCAGTCCACCAGCTTGGCGTACTCGTCGTAGGTCAGCACGTCGATCTTCTGGATCTCGTGGCTGGTACGGAAGCCGTCGAAGAAGTGCAGGAACGGGATGCGGGCCTTGATGGCGCTCAAATGCGCCACGGCAGCCAGATCGGCGGACTCCTGCACGCTGCCGCTGGACAGCAGGGCAAAGCCTGTCTGACGGCAGTTCATCACGTCGGAGTGGTCGCCGAAGATGGAGAATGCGTGGGTACCCACGGTGCGGGACGCCACGTGCAGCACGCCGGGCAGACGCTCGCCGGAGATACGGTGCAGGGTGGGGATCATCAGCATCAGGCCCTGAGAGGCAGTGAAGCTGGTGGCCAGCGCACCGGCCTCCAGTGCGCCGTGGCACGCGCCGCAGGCACCGGCCTCGGACTGCATCTCCACCAGACGTACCGGCTGGCCGAAGATGTTCTTTTTCCCATTGGCCGACCATGCATCGGCGTGCTCCGCCATGGGGCTGGAGGGTGTGATGGGGTAGATGGCTGCGACCTCGGAGAACGCATAGGCGACGTATGCCGCCGCCTCGTTGCCGTCGCAGATCTTCATGATCTTGCTCATAAGGTTCTTTCCTCCTCTTTTCTATCAGTCCCTCCCTGCTTTGGCGCAGGAAAGGACTTAGATATACCATGTAGGAGTATAGCATTTCGGGTGCCGCAGGTCAATGGACAAAAGAGATTCTGTGACATACGTCACAGAATCTCTTTTCCCTTTGTATAAAAAACCAATAGCGGCAGTCCGCATCAGATCACCACGGGGTATTCACCCAGCGGCAGCCTACCATCCCGGACGGTGACCTCCCCGCCCAGACGGTTCGGGTACACGCCGTCCGGCAGGCTTACAGACACCTCGCCGCCCCGGCCGCGCAGGTCAAAGACGCCCAATACCTTCCCCTCCGGTCCGTCGTAGTGCCCCAGCACCACACTGTCGTCCGGTGCCTCCCACCAGAAGCCGCCGCCCAGCGGCAGCGTCTGCTTCATGGCCTTGCAGCATCCCAGATACAGCTGCACATCCAACCGCATATCGCCGTAGCAGTCATCAGCATCGAACAGGCCCACCTGCTTTTTCGGCGCGTACTCCATGCCGCTGTACAGCATGGCGGCGCCCCGCTGGAAGTAGAGGAAGCCCAGCCAGTGGTATAGTTGGCGGTCGCTGTCCAGCCACGAGGCTGCCCGGGGCGTATCGTGGTTTTCCAGACAGCGCGCCTTGATGTAGCCGGTGGGGTATGTCAGCTCCTGATAGTTCAGGATATCCGTATAGGCGCGCAGGGACAGCTCCCCCTTCAAAAACCCCTCATAGAAGGGCCATACGTCGTAATCGTAGGTCATGTCGAAGGCGCGGTACAGCTCGGTGTCTGTGGCACAGGCCGCACCCATGCGGCGCAGCCCCAGCACATGCGCACCGTGGACGCTCTCCGCCAGCCAGATGCAGCCGGGGCGTACCGTCTCTACCTGACGGCGCGCCTCACACCAGAAATCCAGCGGCACGCTGCTGGCCACATCGCAGCGGAAGCCGTCCACAATGGCGGCCCACTGCTTCAGCGTGTCGATCTGGTATGTCCACAGTTCTCGATTGGTGTAGTCCAGATCCACCACATCCCACCAGTCCGCCACCTTGCGGGTGGGACGCCCCTCGCTGTCGCGGAGGAAGTACGCCGGATGGGTCTGCGCCAGCACAGAGTCCGGCGAGGTGTGGTTGTACACCACGTCGATGATGCACTTCATGCCGCGGTCGTGGATAGCGTCCACCAGATGGACAAAGTCCTCCCTTGTGCCGTATTCCGGATTAATACCGCGGTAATCCCGGATGGCGTAGGGACTGCCCAGCGTCCCCTTGCGTCCCTCCACGCCGATGGGATGGATCGGCATGAGCCAGATGATGTCCGCACCAAGTCCGCGCAGACGATCCAGATCGCCCTCCAACGCCCGGAATGTACCCTCCCTCGTGTGGTTGCGTACAAAGACGCTGTAAATGACCTGATGCAGCAGGTTCCTGTCGGTGTTCTCCGCCATATCATTTACCTCCCTATTTCAGAAGCTCCAAAAATTCGTCCTCGGTCAGCACGGGGATACCCAGCTGCTGCGCCTTTTGCAGCTTGCTGCCGGCATTCGCGCCCGCCACCACATAGGTGGTCTTCTTCGATACGGAGCCGGATGCCTTGCCGCCCCGCTTTTCGATCATCTCCCCCGCCTCGTCGCGGGTGAACTTCTCCAGCGCGCCGGTGAGCACAAAAGTCATTCCGGCAAAACGATTGTCAACCATTTCCTCTTTACAGGTCATATTCAGTCCGGCCGCCTCCAGCCGCGCCAGCAGATCCTTCGATTGGGGGCTATCCATCCACTGCCGGATGTATTTCGCCGTGATGGGTCCCACATCGTCAATGGCGGTCAGCTCCTCCTCTGTGGCGGCAATCAGCGCACCCATGGTGCCGAACCGTGCAGCCAGCACCTTGGCGGCTTTCTCTCCCACTTGCCGGATACCCAATGCGAAGACGAGGCGCCACAGGTCGTCCTCCTTGCTCTTTGCGATGGCGTCCACCGCATTCTGAGCAGATTTTCGACCCATGCGATCCAGCACCTCGATCTGCTCCGGCCGGAGGGCGTACAGATCGGCGGCGGTCTTGACAAGCCCGCTGTCCACCAGCTGCTGTATAACGGCGGGGCCGAGGCCATCAATGTCCATGGCGTTCCGGCTGGCAAAGTGGGTCAGGTTCCGCAGCAGCTGGGCGGGACACTCCGCACCGGTGCAGCGCAGCGCCGCGCCATCCTCGTCCCGCACCACCTCCGCGCCGCAGACGGGGCAGCGCTCCGGCAGTGTGTAGGGCTGTGCGTCCGCCGGACGCTTGTCCGGCACCACCGCCACGATCTCGGGAATGATCTCTCCCGCCTTGCGAACCAGCACCGTGTCGCCGATGCGGATATCCTTCTGGGTGATATAGTCCTGGTTGTGCAGGGTGGCGTAGGTCACGGTGGTGCCCGCCAGACGCACCGGCTCCAGCTCCGCCTTTGGCGTCAGCACACCGGTGCGGCCCACCTGCACCACGATATCCCGCAGCACCGTTTCCTTCGTCTCCGGCGGGTACTTGTAGGCGATGGCCCAGCGGGGACACTTGGCGGTGCTGCCCAGCACATCCCGCTCCGCCAGCTCGTCCAGCTTGATGACCGCGCCGTCGATATCGAAGGGGAAATCCTCCCGCCGGTCGCCCAGCCGTGCGATCTCCGCCAGAATGTCGGCGGGCCTTGACAGCTGCTTGTGGGGGATGACCTTGAAATGCTGAGATGCCAGATAGTCGATGGTCTCCGTATGGGTAGCGAAGGTCCGTCCCTCCGCCAGCTGGAGGTTGAAAACGGCGATGTCCAGACGGCGCTGCGCCGCGATCTTCGGATCCAGCTGCCGCAGAGAGCCGGCGGCGGCGTTGCGGGGGTTGGCCATCAGGGGCTTCCCCTCCAGCTCCCGGCGTGCGTTGATCTCCTCAAATACGCTGCGGGCCATATAGACCTCGCCCCGCACGATGAGACGGGGCAGCTTCTCCGGCAGCGTCATGGGAATGGAACGGATGGTGCGGAGATTCTCGGTCACATCCTCCCCTACCCGTCCGTCGCCCCGGGTAGCGCCCTGGACGAACACGCCGTTCCGGTACTCCAGTGCCACCGACAGGCCGTCTACCTTGGGCTCCACGCTCCACACCGGCGCGTCCAGCGGGATCTTTTCCAGAAACTGGCACACCTCGTCGTCGTTAAAGACGTCCTGCAAGCTCTCCAGCGGAACGGGATGGGTCACCTGCTCAAATTCGGACAGCGTGCGTCCGCCGACGCGCTGGGTGGGCGAGTCCGGCGTGATCTCCTCTGGATGCGCGGCCTCCAGCTCCTCCAGCCGACGCAGCATATGGTCGTATTCGTAGTCGGAGATGGTCGGCTCATCCAAAACATAGTAGCGGTAGCCGTGGGCGTTCAGAGTGTCCCGCAGCTCCTTCATTTCTTCACGGTAGTTCATTGTGTGACCTCTCAAGCGTTGTTGATGATGTATTCGTCGGCATAGTTCTCGATCTCGTCCGGCGTGGTGCTGAAATAGGTATACGTCTCCGGTACACCGCCGACGATGACCGTCTCCGCCACGGATATCTCGTTGGACACCTTGGTATAGGTGGTCAGTCCCGGCAGCAGGATGCTGACATGGACGTCCACATTCAGGATGATACGGTGGCGGGTCTGATTGATCCCGGCGGAGGAGAACTGGTTATCGAACCGGGCGGTGGCCGTCCCCACGGACTGCATCCGTACACGGAGGCACGGCCCTCGTCCCGCCAGCAGCGGCGAGCCGGTCAGCGTGCCGATGGGAATGGCCAGATCGGTGGACGACACCTCCGCCATGCGCTGTAAAATATCGTCGGCGATGGATGCCTGCAAGCGGTTGAATGCCGCCATGTTGCTTCTCAACGCCGTGACGTGGCCGTCGGCGTCTTTGTCAAAGTCCACCAGCTGCTCGTAGTCGATGTGTCCGCTGTCCACCGCGTCGTTGACGGCGGCCACCACGATGCGGTTCACCGCGTTGGATGTGCGGGCCGTGGCCAGATCCACCACAACGGGCTTCATGTGCAGCACGACCGCCACGGTCAGTGCCAGCAGCAGCGCAAAAATACCGGTCAACCAGAACAGCACTCTCTGCCGCCCTGTGAGCCGCAGATAGCGGAGCCTTCCCATGGCGCTCACCCCCTTGCAGGGAGTCTATGCCGCCACGGCTTTTCCTCATTCCTCCGGCCAGCCGTTGACGATCTCCTTGAAGGTCTTGCCACGCTCGGCAAAGTTCTTGAACTGGTCAAAGGCGGCGCAGGCCGGGGACAGCGTCACCACGTCGCCGGATACGGCGCGGTCACGGGCTGCCTCCACCGCGGTGCGGAAGGGTGTGACCTCCAGGATCTCCGGGTGGCCGGGACGGTAGTCCGGCGCGGCCTCTACCGCGGCGCGGATCTTCTCCGCCGTGGCGCCGCACAGCACCAGCAGCTTGACGTGCGCCGTTACCTCCGGCCCCAGCACATCGAAGGGGATGTGCTTGTCGTAGCCTCCGGCGATGAGAATGACCTTCTCCTGAAAGGATCGCAGTCCGGCGATGGTGCGGGAGGGGCTGGACGCGATGGAATCGTTATAGTACCGAACGCCCTTGTAGGTGCGTACCAGCTCGATGCGATGCTCCACGCCGCCGAAGCTGCGGGCAAAATCGCGGATGATATCGTCCGGCACAAGGCCGTCCACGGCGGCAATAGCCGCCATGTAGTTCTCTACGTTATGGACGCCGGGGATCTTGATATCCGACGTGGTCATGATGACCCGCTCCCCCGCCGCACTGCGGCAGACGATATCCTCCCCCCGCAGGAACACACCGTCCCGCTGCTCGGACTGCCTGCTGAACAGGCGGCTGCGTCCCACAGCACGGGACGACTGCTCCGCCGTGATAGCGTTGTCGGCGTTGAACACCGCGATATCGCCGGGGCGCTGGTGCCGGAAGATGTTCTCCTTGGCGGCCACATATTCCGCCATATCCCGGTGCATATCCAGATGGTTGGGCGCCAGATTGGTCACCACGGCAATGTGGGGGCTGCGCTCCATGGTCATCAGCTGGAAGCTGGACAGCTCCAGCACCGCATAGTCCTCCGGCTCCATCCGGTCCGCGTCGCACAGCAGCGGGTGGCCAATGTTGCCGCCCAGCCACACCGTCTTGCCGGCGGCCTTCAGCAGCTCGGCAATGATCGTGGTGGTCGTTGTCTTACCGTCAGAGCCGGTAACGGCGATGATGGGACACGGGCAAACCTGAAAAAACGCCTCCATCTCGCTGGTCAGCACACTGCCGCCGGATACAGCGGCGGCGATCTGAGGCATATCGGGCCGCAGACCCGGTGTGCGGAAGATCACGCCTTCGTGCAGTCCCTCCAGATAATCGGGTCCAAGGCGCAGCGTACAGCCGCCGTGCTCCAACTCATCTGCCAGCGCACCCATCTGCTGCCGCGTCCGCTTGTCACAGACGGCGACGGAGACGCCGTTTTGCAGCAGCAGCCGTACCAGCGGCGTGTTGCTGACGCCGACGCCCAGCACTGCCACCGTTTTATTTCGTAAGGAATCCACATATTCCCGCAGAGTCATAGGGTCATTCCCCTCCCTGAATTGATTTGATGATCCTATATTATACTGCACCGGCATCATTTCTTCAATGCGTTTTCCAGTTTCCGCAGGAAACTTTTCCGGGCATCGTATGCCATTCCGCCCGCACCAGAATGCTGTACCGGCAGTTTTGGATAGCCTGCACAAAAGTTTGCCGGTTACTTTCCCTACAATCGGCGGAATTACTTCTTTACATTATCGCGCTAAAGTGTTAGTATGTTAGCGTAATGAATGAGCGGTGCAGCACAGACCGTACCGCAGGCACACCGGACCGGGCAAAACGCCCCAATATTAAAATGGAGGTACTTCCTATGAAAAAGCTTCTTGCAATGCTGCTGGCGCTGGGCATGATGATGAGCCTTGCGGCCTGCGGCGAACAAAAGGACGACACAGACACACCGGATGGCGCAGATACCCAGACGGAGATCACCTACGCCGTGGAGGCTGGCTCCGCCGGCGAGGAGGTCGCGCTGGCCAACGGCTTCAAGACCGTTTCCGTCGGCTCTCAGGCCAATGCACTGATGGAGGTGGACGCCGGTACGGCGGATGCCGCGATCATCGACCTGCTGATGGCGGGCGCCATGGTGGGTGAAAACACCAGCTATCCCGACCTGAAGGTCACCGACCAGAAGCTGAACTCCGAGCTGTATGGCGTGGGCTGCCGCAAGGGCAGCGATCTGGCCTCCTTCATCAACAGCGTCATGGCTGACGCCTATGCCGACGGCACCATGGTGGAGCTGGCCAAGACCTACGGCGTGCAGGAGGCTCTGGTGGAGCAGCCTGCCAGCGAGTTCACCGCCTCCGCATCCGGCAGTGATGTGCAGTACATCAAGGACAAGGGTAAGCTGGTGGTAGGCATCACCGAGTTTGAGCCTATGGACTATAAGGATGCAAACGGCGAGTGGATCGGCTTCGATGCCGACATGGCCAAGCTGGTCGCCGAGAAGATGGGCGTCACGGTGGAGTTCCAGATCATCAACTGGGATATGAAGGTGGAGGAGCTGGACGGCAAGCAGATCGACTGCGTGTGGAACGGTATGACCCTGACCGACGGCGTACAGGCGGCTATGGAATGCACCAACGCCTACTGTGAGAACGCACAGGTAGTCGTCACCAAGTAAAACCAAATACTACTCGATTCCCGCGGCGGAGGGCGCAACGGCGTCCCCCGCCGTGGGACAGCGTATCCCCTCTCCCGCGCAAGTAACCACGAAGGAGCTTTTTTCATGTTTTGGACTGTCACACTCTCCCTGCTGGCCGGTATGGGACAGCTTTTGAAGCTGTTCTTCCTGACGCTGCTTTTCTCCCTGCCGCTGGGACTTCTCATCGCCTTCGCCCTGCGCAGCCGGTGCAAGCCGGTGAGCTGGCTATTCAACGTGATCGTCTGGATCATCCGCGGTACGCCGCTGATGCTCCAGCTTATCATCATCTTTTACGGGCCTGGTAAGTGGTTTCACTTTAACCTGTGGGGGCAGTTCGCCGACGGGCGCATGGCGGCCTGCGTCATCGCCTTCGTCATCAACTACGCCTGCTATTTCGCCGTGATCTACAAGGGCGGCATTGAGAGCGTGCCGGTGGGGCAGCAGGAGGCCGGGCAGGTGCTGGGCATGACCAAGTGGCAGATCTTCTTCAAGGTCACGCTGCTGCAAATGGTCAAGCGCATCGTCCCCCCCATGTCCAATGAGGTCATTACGCTGGTGAAGGATACCTCCCTTGCCAAGACCATCTCCATCATGGAGCTGATCATGACCGGCGAGTCCTATATGAAATCTGCCGGCATCGTCTGGCCCCTGTTTTACACGGCGGTGTTCTATCTGGCCTTTGTGGGCATTTTGACGCTGCTGTTCAACTACACGGAGCGCAAGCTCAGCTATTTCCGCTAAGGAGGAGGTGCCGCACATGGCAATTTTGGACGTACAGCACATCGAAAAGCACTTTGGCGACACCCCGGTGCTGAAGGACATCAGCTTCTCTCTGGAGGAGGGACAGGCGCTGAGCATCATCGGCTCCTCCGGCAGCGGCAAGACCACGCTGCTGCGGTGCCTGAATTTTCTGGAGACGCCGGACAAGGGCGTCATCTCCGTCCGGGGCGAAAAGCTGTTTGACGCGGCGGAGCACGCCTCCCGCTCCGAAAGCGATATCCGCAAAAAACGGCTGCACTTCGGACTGGTGTTTCAGAGCTTCAATCTGTTTCCGCAGTACACGGCACTGCAAAATGTGACGCTGGCGCGGGAGCTGATGGCCAAGTCGGAAAAGACCGGTGAGAGCCATGAGAGCATCGTCGCCGAGGGACGGCGGCTGCTGGAGGATATCGGGCTGGGGCAGCGGATGGACAACTACCCCCACCAGCTGTCCGGTGGTCAGCAGCAGCGGGTGGCCATCGCACGGGCACTGGCTATGAAGCCGGACATCCTGTGCTTCGACGAGCCCACCAGCGCGCTGGATCCCGAATTGACCGGTGAGGTGCTGCGGGTCATCCGCGACCTTGCCGACCAGCACACCACCATGGTCATCGTCACCCACGAGATGGCCTTCGCCCGGGACGTAGCCGATCAGGTGATCTTCATGGACGGCGGCGTGATCGTGGAGCAGGGCCCCGCCAAGGAGGTCATCGACCATCCCGCGCAGGAGCGCACCCGCCAATTCCTGGCGCGGTACAGTGAGATGTAAACAACGAAAAAAGGGGAAGCCCACCGCACATGCGGAGGGCTTCCCTTTTTCTGGTGCGAGCAGGCCTATAAGCCGGGTTCTGTTTCGACAGTCATCTATCTAGGCGCACCGTTGCCGGTACGCTCAAGCCACCCCGGGAGCGGCCGGGCCGGCCATGCGCTCCCATACCGGTGTTGCTCCGAATAGAGTTTACAGCGACGGACGCTTTCACACGCCGTCGGGTGAGCTCTTACCTCGCCTTTCCACCCTTACCCCGCCGCCTCCTTGCGAAGGCGGACGAGGCGGTATATCTCTGTTGCACTTTTCCTGAAGTCGCCTTCGGCGGGCGTTACCCGTTATTCTTGCCCTGTGGAGCCCGGACTTTCCTCATGAACAGGCTTTCGCCTTGTCCCCGCGACTGTCCAGCCTACTCGCATCCGTTATTCTACCCCACAGGCACCGGGAAAGTCAATGCACATTTCAACGAACACGGGGGATCAGCAGCATTTTATCCGGCAGTTCCTCCCCCTCCAGCCGGTTGACGGCACGCAGCAGCGCCTCATCGGTACGGTACTGCTTGGCTGCGTCCCACAGCGTCTCCCCAGGCAGCAGACGGCGCAGCACCAGAGACGGCACCTGTCCCTGCTCCTCCGGCTCCAGCAGCTCGCCGCCGCAGACGGTGACCAGTGGCTCCTGACGCACATCCTCTGCCAGAAACTCCACCACCTGCCGCACGTCGCAGCCGTCGGTACCAAGCTGCACCCCCGGCCCGCCGGACAGTCCGCAGCACAGCCCCTGCACCGCCTCCTTCACAGGCAGCACCACCTCCGAGGTGCGCTCGGTCACGGCGGGCGAGTCGTTCTCATCCAGATACAGCAGCCTCGTCCGTACCGTGGTACGCAGCGCCGTCCGCCCCTCCTCCGTCGTAACGGCGGCGTTGGCGCAGTCCGTCTCGGTGATGAAGAAAAACGGCTTGTTCCCGCCAAAATCCAGATGCTCCACTGTCTCCTCCCGCAGAACGCGGTCAGGGTGCGCGGCCGGGAGAGTCACCGTCTCCTGCTCCAGACGCACCGGCTGGCGGATGCTGTACAGATCCTCCACGCAGGTGCAGCGCTCCGTGCGGTAGGCGCACAGCAGCAGCCGCAGCTCCACGGTGATGGAGAGCCCACCGCCATTGTCGGAGCGCAGTACCCGCGCCTCGCCGCCGGTAAGGCAGAGCCGTACGGCGTATTCACCGTCCTCCGGCAGGCCGCCGCCGTCCAGGATCTGGGACAGGGGCAGCTCCGTGTCGTATGTATGCAGCTGCTGATCCTGTCCGCGGTACAGCGCGGACAGCGCGGCCTCCCCCTTTACCACCAGCTTATTTCCCACCGTGCGGCAGCTGGTAAGCCGGGGATACAGCCGGTACAGCAGCAGCTCCTCCGGCACCGGCGATGCCTGCACCTCCTGGGTCACGGTGATATCCCGCTCCACAACTGCGTCCAGCAGACTGCACGCATGATCCCGGCACCGGACACGCAGGGCGGCGTTCTCCTCCGTCCCGCTGCAAATGCGGCGAACGGCGCGGACATAACCGGTCATGGTCACCTCCGGCAAAAGGCGTATGTACAGCTTCCGGGCTGTGACCGCCTGTGCCTCCACCAGCAGCAGCCGCCCCGTGGCCCAGATGAGCTGTGCGGACGCCAGCTCCCGATCCTCTGCCGCGCAGGAAAAGGGGACGGATGCCGTCAAACTGCGAAGACCGGTGCTTTCCTCCGACGTATACAGCACGGTGACACGGACTGTACCGGACACCGTGACCCGTTCCTCCGAGGCAGTTTTCTCCCGGATATACAGCTGCCCGCAGGCGGTGACGATCCGCGTCATGTCGGGGCAGTATTCCGCGATGGCGGTCTCCATTGTCTCCTCATGGCTGACCACCGCGTGACCTGTCTTTTCCCAGCAGGTCAGATCTGTAAACTGTAAGCCTAATTCCATGGTCTTGCCCTCTCATTTCTCCATGATACTTCATGGTATGAGCAGGCGGTCTCCGTTATTCCCGCATCCCGAAAAGGCTCCGCAGCAGACCGCGCAGGATGCGCGGCGACTTCCAGACAACGATCTTCATACAACTTACCTCCTATTTCTCAGACAGACGATCCCGCAGGCGATCAGCAGAAATGCCACCAGAAACATCAGAACCCCCACAGGAAAAACAGCCGCGATCAGGATGCCCAGTCCCAATGCCAGCGCGCAGACGCCGATGATCATTCCGCCGCAGTTCCACCCTCTCATATAGCAGGACCCCCTCTGCTCCAGTATATGGACGCAGAAAAAGCGGAGTGCATCGCACTCCGCTTTTTTATTTCTTTTCCCACGCCTTCAGATCCTTCAGTTCCTCGTACAGACGGACGTAGCTGCGGTGACGGCTGGGATGGATGTCCCCGTCCTTCACCGCCTGCAAAATGCGGCAGCCTTTTTCCTTGGTGTGGCTGCACCCCACAAAGCGGCACTGCCCCAGATAGGGTGCAAACTCCGGAAACGTCTCCGGCAGATGTGCCTTCAGCTCCAGATCCATCTCCTGTGTGTCGAAGGAAGAAAAGCCCGGTGTATCAATGACCCATGTGTCGCCGCCCAGGGAGAACATCTCCACATGGCGTGTGGTATGGCGTCCACGGCCCAGCGCCTTGCTGACCTCGCCCACCGGCAGCGTCAGTTCCGGCAGCAGAGCATTCAGGATGCTGGACTTTCCTACGCCGGAATTCCCTGTAAAGGCATTCAGCTTACCAGCTATTGCGGCACGCAGCGCATCCATGCCCTCCCCTGTTGCGGCGCTGAGACGCAGCACCTGTATGGCGGAATGGCAATAGATATCGTACAGCTCCTCCGCCGGGTCGAGGTCGCACTTGTTCAGGCACAGCAGCACCTGGCAGCCCTTCAGCGATGCGATGGCGGCTATGCGGTCAATGAGGTACGGCTCTGTCACCGGAATGGCGGCGCTGGCGATGATGACCAGCTGGTCGATGTTGGCCGCAGCGGGTCGTAGGAACAGGTTCCGCCGAGGCTCCACCGCCTCCACGAAGCCCTCGCCGCCGCCCAGCTCGCGCACCTGCACCCAGTCGCCCACCAGCGGGCTCAGTCCCTCGCGCCGGAATTTGCCGCGGGCGCGGCATTGCAGCACCTCCGCGCCGGTGTTCACGTAATAGAAGCCGCTGAGGGCCTTCTCAATGCGCCCCCGGCTCAAAAGGTGATCTCCTGTGAGGGGGAGGACGCCACCGTGTTGTCATTGATACAGGTGAAGTAGGCGCGGACCAGAGAGCCCCGGCCCACCTGACCGGTAAAGGTATAGCTGGTCTTCTTCAGGTTGGAGCTGAGGTACTGACTGTCCACGATCGCGCCGTCCTGTTCGAACTCCACCTTGATCATGCCGTCCATATCCTCCGGCAGTGAAAATTCCACCGTCTTGGTGCGGGTCACGATATCCTCCTCGCCGGTGCCGCTGACGGTAAAGACGATCTGCGTACCGCCATCCACCACCTCGCCGGGCTGGATGCTCTGGTCGGTGATCCGTCCCGTCTCCACCTCTGTGTATGGGTCGAACGCCGGTTGACCCACGGTCAGTCCCATGTCCTGGGCGTCCTTGATGGCGATGGCAATATCCTCTCCCAGAAAGCTGGGAACGGTCACCGACTTGGGGCCGGTGCTGATGTAAAGCGTGATCTTCTGTCCCTTTTTCAGCTGCTCACCGGCCTCCGGCACGGTGGAGATCACGGTATCCTTGGCGCGGGTATCGGAGTTCTGGCTCAGGAACTCTAATTGCAGATCCAGGTTCAGCTCCTGCAGCTCGATACGCGCCTGCCGGTACTCCTTACCGGTCATCTCCGGCATGGGAACCTTTTCCTCCTCCGCCGCCACATAGACCTCGATGACAAAGTTGCTCTTGCGGCTGCGTCCCGCCTCCGGAGACTGCTCGACGATCTGCCCCGCCGCGTAGGCATCCGAGCGCAGCGCACCCTTGACGACGATCTCGAAAACATCCTTTACGCCGTCCGTGAGCTGGGCCTCCTCCACGGTCATACCGCGCACATCAGGGACCTCATAGCTCTTGTTGTTGCCGGCGGGGCCGAAATCGCCCAAGATCAGCTTGAACAGCAGAAACACCAGCACCAGCGCCGCCGCAAAGATGCCCGCCATAATGGCGATGGACTTCTTATCCCGGAAGCGGACATCCTCCTCCGGCTCATCGCGGCGCACCTGCTCTGTCCGCTTTTTTACCGCGGTAGCCACCTGCGCCGTAGGCAGAGGCATGGTCGGTTCGCTGTCCGGCTGCACCGCTGTCAATTCCTTGCGGATATAGTCCATGTCCACGGTGGGATCCTTGCGGAATTTCTCCAGATCCTCCAGCATGGCGTCCGCCGTCGGGTAGCGCTTGTCCGGATCGCTGTTCATCGCCTTCATGCAGATCAGCTCCAGCGGCTCCGGAATGTCCGGGTCAATGTCCCGGGGCGCCAGCGGCACGGAGCTGAGGTGCTGGATGGCCACGGACACGGCGGAATCCCCCTCAAAGGGCAGCCGCCCGGTCAGCATCTCATACAGCACCACGCCGGCGGAGTAGATGTCGGAGCGGGCGTCGATCCGGTCGCCCCGGGCCTGCTCCGGCGAGATATAGTGGACGGAGCCGAGGGCCTCCTGTGTCAGGGTCTGGCTGGCGTTGGCCAGACAGGCGATGCCGAAGTCGGCCACCTTCACGCTGCCATCCCGCAGCACCATGATGTTCTGGGGCTTGATGTCCCGGTGGATGATGCTCCGGCTGTGGGCGTGGCTCAGACCGCGCATGATCTGGGTGATAAAGTGCAGGGACTCCCGCCAGTCCATGCGGCCCCGCCGCTCCATGTACTGCTTCAGAGTGATGCCGTCGATCAGCTCCATGACGATATATTCCGTCTCGCCGCTGGTGGACACGTCGTACACCGACACGATGTTGGCGTGGGACAGCTGTGCCACGGCGCGGGATTCATCCCGGAAGCGGCGGCGGAAATCGGCGTTCTCCGCCAGATCGCTCTTCAATATCTTGACGGCCACCAGACGGTTCAGGCGATGACATCTGGCCTTATATACATTTGCCATGCCGCCGGAACCGATCAACTCCAGAATTTCATAGCGATCGTCCAGCATACGTCCTATGTATTGATCCATGTTGTCATCTCCTTCATTCGTTCATCAGCAGCACCGCCGTGATATTGTCCGGTGCGCCGCGCCGCAGCGATATCTGCAACAGGTGATCCAGACAGCTCTCAATATCGCCGTCATGAAGCACCTCAAAAAGCATCTCCTGATCGGAGACGGTGTTGACCAGTCCGTCGGTACACAGCAGGATGAAATCCCCCTGCCTCCACGGCACGGAGAAGCTGTCGGCCTGCACCTGTGCATCCGGTCCCAGTGCGCGGGTGATGAGATTGCGGCTGGGGTGACGGCGCGCCTCCTGCGGCGTGATATCGCCCTTCTCCACCATATTCTCCACCACGGAGTGATCCCGCGAGATCTGCCGGATATCCTCCGCCGTAATGTAGTAGGCGCGGCTGTCGCCGATGTTGCCCACCATCACAAGATCCTCCCGCGCCAGTGCGCAGACCAGCGTGGTACCCATGTGCTGGTAGTCCGCATTCTTGGCAGCCTCGCGGCGGATGGCATCGTTGGCCAAGGAAATGGCGTACAGCATCGCCTGCCGCAGCTGCTCCTCCTCGGCACTCTCCTGCAAAACCGCCCGCAGCTCCTTTTCGAACTGCTCCACAGCGATGCCGCTGGCAATGCGGCCCCCATTGGTGCCGCCCATACCGTCGCAGACCACCGCTGCGCTGTAGCTGCCCACCGTAAACGCCGCATAGGCGTCCTGATTCTCACTGCGCACCAATCCGGTGTTGGTAATGCCCCACATTTTCATCACAGGCCGCTCCTTCCCTGCTCCTCCATGGCCTTGCGCCGCAGCTGGCCGCAGGAGGCGTCGATATCGCCGCCAAGACTGCGCCGCACCGTGGCGGTGATGCCATGGGATTCCAGACGCTTCTGAAACGCGGCAATGCGGCGGCTGGGCTTATAGGGGCTCTCCACCACATCGTTCAGCGGGATCAGATTTACATGGCCCGGCATACCCCGCAGCTTTTTGGCGATCAGGTCTGCCTGCCAGTCGTTGTCATTGACGCCGTCGATCATGGCGTACTCAAAGCTGATGCGCCGTCCCGTCCGCTGGAAATAGCGGTGGCAGGCGTCGAACAGCAGCTCCACGTCATAGGCCCGGTTTACCGGCATGATGCGGCTGCGGGTCTCGCTGTCCGGCGCGTGCAGCGACACGGACAGCGTTAACTGCAATTCCTTCTCCGCCAGCGCGTCGATGCCCGGCACCACGCCGCAGGTGGACAGGCTGATATGCCGCATACCGATGTTCATGCCGTCAGGGTGATTCACCAGCTCCAGAAAGCGCAGCACGTTTTCCATATTATCCAGCGGCTCACCGATGCCCATCAGCACGATATTCGATACCTCCCGCCCGGAATCCAACTGGGTGAACAGCACCTGATCCAGCATCTCCGAGGGGCGCAGATCCCGCACCTTACCGGCGATGGTGCTGGCGCAGAACGCACAGCCCATGCGGCAGCCCACCTGCGACGAGATGCACACGGTGTTACCGTGGTGGTACTGCATCAGCACCGTTTCGATGCAGTTGCCGTCGGACAGCTCCCACAGGTACTTGATGGTGCCGTCCAGCCGGGACTCCTGCTTTCGCGCCACCGTGGGCGCCGTGATAAAGCAGCACGCCGCCAGCTTTTCCCGCAGCGGCTTGGAGAGATTCGTCATGTCCTCAAAGGACGTGACGCCCCGGTGCAGCCATGTAAAGACCTGCTTGGCGCGGAACGCCGGCTCCCCCAGTTCCTTGAGGAACCGGGCAAGCTCCTGCTGGGTCATGGATTTGATATCGGTCATAAAAGCTCCTCGCTTATTTCTTGCGCATCCGGCAGATGTAGAACCCGTCTGTACCGTAGCGCTGAGGCCACAGCGTCAGCTGTCCGCAGCAGCCGCCGATGGGCTGCGGCAGAGAAAAGGGTTCCATCTCAAAGTCCGGGTGCGTATCCAAAAACGCCGTGGTGACGCCCTCGTTTTCCTCCGGCAGCACCGTACAGGTGGAGTACACCAGCACACCGCCGGGCCGCACATAGGCGGCTGCATTGTCCAGAATGGCACTTTGGATAGCCGGCAGTTCCGCCAGCTCCTTGGGGTCCTTGTAGCGGATATCCGGCTTCTTCCGAATGATGCCAAGCCCTGAGCAGGGTACATCCGCCACCACAAGGTCGGCGGCGTTTTCCCACGCTGCGTGGCGCTCCCGCCCATCGGCCAGCGCCGTCCGGACAGAGTGGATGCCAAGGCGCTCCGCGCCCCGCTCAATGAGCGACAGCTTGTGGGGGTGGACATCGCAGGAGAGGATCTCTCCCCTGTCCATCTGATCAATGGCCAGCGCAAAGGACTTGCCGCCCGGTGCGGCGCACATATCCAGCACCCGATCTGTCTCCCCCGGCGCCGCCACCGTCGCCACCAGACGGGCGGCGGCGTCCTGCACGGTGAAGTCTCCATCCGTAAAGGCGGGCAGGCGTTCTAAGTCGCCGGTGGCGGACACCTCAAAGCAGCCCGCCAGCCACGGGTGGGCGCGTACCGTCACACCGGAAGCCCGCAGCTCCTTTTCCAGCTCCTCCGCCGTGATCTTCAGCGTGTTGGTCTGGATGGTGGTGGGGACGATCTCGTTGTTCATCCGAAGGTAGTCCTCCGCCTCCTCCGCGCCCACCACATCAATAAGGCGGCGCACCAGCCACTTGGGATGGCTGTACCGCACGGACAGATAATCCGCCGTCGTGCCCTGGGGCAGCGCCGGCATATCCATCCAGTTGGCGACGAACTTCCGCAGCACCGCGTTGACCATACCGGCGGCCTTGGGGCGGCCCCAGCGCTTGGTCATCTCCACCGCCTCGTTGACGGCGGCGCGGTGGGGGATCTTGTCCATAAACAGGATCTGATACCCGCCGATCCGCAGGATGTTCAGGATCACCGGCTCCAGCCGGTGGGGCTTCTGGCTGCACCAGCAGCCGATATAGTAGTCCAGCAGACCGCGGTTCTGAATGACACCGTAGGCAAGGCGCGTGCAAAGCGCCGCCTCCCGGCTGTCCAGTCCATTTTTCGCAATGGTGCGCTTCAAGCTGCCGTCCGACCACGCATTGGCGCGGCTGACCTGCATCAGCACCTCCAGCGCCGTGTCCCGGGCGCTGCTCCGCTGCATCTCACTCATGCGTCCACCTGCACGGGATGCCCCCGCAGATAGTCGGCCGCCGCCATGCGCTTGCCGCCCTCCGCCTGCAGCTCCAGAATGCGGAGCAGCCGCCCGTCGCCGCAGGCGATGGCGAGCCCCTGCTTTCCGGCCTCGGCGATCTTACCGGCGGCCAGCGCCGTCTCGCCGCCCACGGCGGTGCGGTAGACCTTCACGTTCTTCCCGTCCAGCGTCGTGGACGCGCAGGGCCACGGGATGAGACCCCGCACCTGATCGTGGAGCTGCCGGGCGCTCCTGGAGAAGTCCAGCGGCGACAGGCTGCGGTCCAGCATGGGCGCGTAGGTGTAGGCGCTGTGATCCTGCGGCGTCCGGACGGCGGTGCCGTCATGCAGCCGCTCCACCGCCTCGGCCAGCGCATCCGCGCCCAGCACGGCCAGCCGCATCGTCAGCGTTTGCGCGTCCTCATCGGGGTCAATGGCCGTCTCGCGGCAGAGGATCACATCCCCGGCGTCCAATTCCTTGGCCATATACATGATGGTAACACCCGTGACGCTGTCCCCATTGAGGATCGCCCAGTTGATGGGCGCCGCGCCCCGGTATTTCGGCAAAATAGAGGAGTGAACGTTGATAGAGCCATAGGGCGGCGTGTTCAAAATATTCTCCGGCAGTATCCTACCGTAGGCCGCCACCACGATCAGCTCCGGCGCCAGCTCCTCCACGAGACGCAGCGCCTCGCCGTCCCGCAGCTTCACCGGCTGGTACACGGGGATACCAACCGTCAGGGCATATTCCTTTACAGGAGAAAACGCCATTTTATGTCCCCGGTTTTTGGGCTTGTCCGGCTGGGTGAACACGCCGCACACATCGTGGCCGTCTTCCACCAGCCGTTTCAGGGACGCCACGGCAAAGTCGGGCGTCCCCATAAACAGTATTCTCATTCGTCCTCGTCTCCGTTCTCCGCCTCGCACTGGCGGATGTACGCCTCCAGCTCCTCCTCGGTCAGCAGGTGATCCGTATGCTCCACGAACAGATGGCCGTCCAGATGCTCGATCTCGTGGCAGAAGCAGCGGGCGGTCAGTCCCTCGTCCTCCACCTCGAACCAGTCACCGTTCCGATCCTGCGCCCGGACGCGCACGATCTCCGGGCGGGTGACCTCGCCGTATTTCCCGGGAACGCTGAGGCAGCCCTCCAGACCGGTCTGCTCACCCTCGGTGCGGATGATCTCCGGGTTCACCAGCTCGATGAGCTGCTCCTCCTCGTCCAGCACCACGCAGACACGGCGCAGCACGCCGACCTGCGGGGCGGCCAGACCCACGCCGCCGGAATCCGCCAGCGTATCCGCCAGATCGTCCAGCAGCGTATGCAGACGGCCGTTAAAGTCCGTCACCGGACGGCATACCTTGGTCAGGCAAGGCTCTCCTTGTAAAGCAATTTTCCTTAACGCCATTGTTCTTACCTCGCTTTTTCAGAGTCAATCCATCAGATTGCAGTCGGTATAGATGTGCAGGCGGCGGTTCTCACCCCGCTGCGCGAACTCTCTCATAAATGCGCTCAGCAGCTGTCGAAGCTGCCGGTCGTTGCGGCCCAACACCATGGTGCGGTAGCGGTAGCTGCCGTTCACCTTGACCACCGGAGCAGGCGCCGGCCCCAGTATTTGCAGCTCCATGGCGCTGTACGGCGGCTTCTGCGCCGCCTGCCGCAAACTACGTGTCAGCAGGTCAAGCGCCTGCCGCACGGCGTTTTCCTCCTGCCCCGTCACCGTCACGGTGAACTGGTCGGCAAAGGGCGGGTCACGCCGCAGCTTCCGAAGCTGGATCTCCGCGTCATAGAACCGCTGATAATCCTGCTGCGCCGCCGCTTGGATCACATCGTTCTGGGGCGTGTAGGTCTGGATCACGGCCCGTCCGGCCTTACTGCCCCGTCCGGCCCGTCCGATCACCTGCGTCAGCAGATTGAAGGTACGCTCCGCCGCCCGGTAGTGATCCACATACAGCGACGTGTCCGCGCCGAGGACGCCCACCAGCGTCACGTTTTCAAAATCCAGTCCCTTGGCCACCATCTGCGTTCCCAGCAGGATAGGCACTCGCTTCTCCTCAAACTCCCGCAGAATGGCCTCGTGTCCCACAGATACGGTGTCCGCGTCCATCCGCAGCAGCGCCGTGCCGGGGAAGATCCTGTGCAGCTCTTCCTCCACCCGCTGGGTACCCACACCGATGTGCTTGAATTGTCCGCCGCATTCGGGGCAGACCTCCGGCGCTTTTTCGGAATAGCCGCAGTAGTGACACATCAGCCGTCCGTTGGCGCTGTGGTAGGTAAGGTACACGCTGCACCGCGGGCATTTTGGTACATAGGTACACTGGGGACACAGCAGCTGGCGGCTGCTGCCCCGCCGGTTGAGGAACAGAATACTCTGCTCCCCAGCCGCCAGATTCTTTTGTAATTCCTCGTAGAGCGGCCAGCTGATAATGCCATTCCGCCCCTCCCGCAGCTCCTGCCGCAGATCCGCTATAATGACCTGGGGCAATGCCTGCCGGTTGTAGCGCTGCCGCAGCAGCGCCTTCTGATAGTCGCCCTTTTCCGCCCAGTACGCCGTCTCCACCGTAGGGGTAGCGGAGCCCAGCAGCAGCCGCGCACCCTCTTGCAGACAACGGTACTTGGCGATGTCCCGGGCGTGGTAGCAGGGTGACGTCTCCGACTCATAGGAGCCCTCCTGCTCCTCATCCATCACGATGAGGCCGATGTCCCGCAGCGGCGCGAACACCGCCGACCGGGTTCCCAGCACGATGTGCGCCTCGCCCCGGTGGATGCGCTTAAATTGATCGTACCGCTCCGTCAGGCGCAGACCACTGTGCAGCAGTGCCACCTCGTCCCCAAAGTACGCAGTAAAGCGCGCCATCATCTGGGGCGTCAGCGCGATCTCCGGCACCAGGATCATCACGGACTTGCCGCGGTGCAGCAGCTCCTGCGCCAGCCGGATATAGACCAGCGTTTTGCCGCTGCCGGTCACACCTTGCAGCAGTGTGACGCCCGCTTTCCCGGACAGTGCCTGCTGTAAAATATCCTCATAGACCTGCTGCTGCTCGTCGTTTAATGTAATGGTTTCCGCCTTTACAGCATACTGTTTTTCAGTAATACGGTACGTTTCCTGCTCCCGCAGGGATACGGCGCCGTTCAGTGCCAGCAGCTCCACCGTCTTGCGGGCCGCGCCGGTGAAATAGCACAGGTCGTGCATCCCTGTTTCGCCGTTTTGCGCCAGAAACGCCACCACCTCGCGCTGGCGGCGGGCGTTCTTACCCACCAGCTCCAGCGCCTGCTCCGCCGGCACCGCCAGCTTTGCAAACACGTCCACCTTGTCCCGTACCTTGCGGCGGGACTCCGTCTCGCGGCAGAGCGTCCCCGCCTTTTCCATACGCCGCAGCAGCAGCGCCGTATCATCGCCAAGCGCCTGCTTCAGAGCCTCCGTTTCCATCGGCCCATCCAGCAAGAGGCGGCATACCGCCGCCTCCTTTTCCGGCAGCGTCTCCGGCAGCACGTCCCTTGCCAAACGCCACATCTTCCGGTAGCGGTACCATACCGCCGCCGGCAGGATGGTGTGCAGGGCATCGTAGAACGTGCAGAAATACCGCTGCCGCATCCACAGCGCCAGCCGTATCTCCTTTTCCGACACCACCGGTTCCGCGTCCAGCAGAGTGCGTACCGTTTTCAAGGGCTTGTCCGGTACGCCCTCCCCCGTTGCCAGGATCACCGCCTCGCTGAGACGGTTTCCCCTGCCAAAGGGTACCAGCACACGACAGCCCACCTGCCCGCCCACATCGCGGGGCAGCAGGTAGTCGTATACCTTGTCGATGGCGTAGGGCGCCGCCTGCACGGCCACCTTGGCGATCACAGCCATGTCAGATGTTCTCTTCCTCGATGACGGGGTTGGCCACGAACTTGCCCTCCGCCACTTCGTTGATGGCCTCGGTGACGGGCTTTTCCTCCAGATGCTCGCCCTTGGCCTCGGCCTCGGCGGCGATCTGGCGGGCGCGGCGCGCTACCACATTCACCATCATATAGCGGTTGGGGATATACTCCGTCAGTTTGTTCATTGCAGGATACAGCATCATAATCGTCACATTTCCTTTCCGTTGAGAATGTATTCCATACGCTCGGCGGGCTTGCAGTGCTCGGCGCACAGGATCGCGCGCAGCTCCTCCACTGCCTGTTCCACCGTGTCGTTGATGACAAAATAGTTGTAGTCGCTGGCGTTTTTCAGCTCCACCTGTGCCCGGAGCAGACGCTTCTGCACCTTCTCCGGCGTGTCCGTGCCGCGGGCGGTGAGACGGCGCTCCAGTTCCTCCCAGCTGGGGGGTGCGATGAAGATCCGTACCGTCTCCGGCCGCTTGGCGCAGACCTGCGTCGCGCCCTGGATCTCGATGTCGAGGATCACGTCCTTGCCCTGCTCCATGGCCTCGTCCACATATATTTTCGGCGTGCCGTAGAAGTTGCCCACATACTCGGCATACTCCAGAAACGCATCACCCTCGATCATCTCGCGGAAGCGATCCGCATGGATGAAGTGATAGTCCACGCCGTCCCGCTCCCCCTCACGAGGTGCACGGGTGGTGGCGGATACGGAAAAATACAGATCGTCCCGTCCCTCGAACAGGGCGTGGAGCACCGTGCTCTTACCCACGCCGGAGGGCCCGGAAATAATGAAGGCTTTTCCTCTTTTATTCAATACTTATTCCTCCTCTGCCAGATCTTTCACCGTCAGACCAAGACGGGGCGCCATTTTTTCCGTGCTGAGCGCCGACAGCACCACATGGTCGCTGTCCATGATAAACACGGACGCTGTTTTACGCCCGAATGTGGCGTCGATGAGCATACCGCGATCCCGCGCCTCCTGTACCAGACGCTTGACCGGCGCGGAGTCGGGGCTGACCACGGCGATGAGCCGTTCGGCAGAGATCAGGCTGCCGAAGCCGATATTGACAAGCTGCATGACTCAGCCCTCACTCGATGTTCTGGATCTGCTCGCGGATCTTCTCCACCTCGGCCTTCATGTTCACCACGTCCTGCGCGATGGTCAGGTCGTTGCACTTGGAGCCGATGGTGTTGCACTCGCGGTTGATCTCCTGCACCAGAAAGTCCAGCTTCCGGCCGACCGGGATATCCCCCGCCAGCATGGTGCGCAGCTGGGCCATGTGGCTGTGCAGCCGCACCGTCTCCTCGTCCACCGCCACCTTGTCGGCAAAGATCGCTGCCTCGGTGAGGATGCGGGACTCGTCGATGGTGGCGGATTGCAGCACCTCCATCATCTTGGCCTCCAGCCGCTGGCGGTAAGCCGCCACCGTCTCCGGGGAGCGCTGCTCCACGCGGCACACCGTCTCCTCGATGGTACCGGCGCGGCTGCCCACGTCCTCGGCCAGCTTCGCGCCCTCCACGGCGCGCATCTCGTTGTAGGATGCCAGCGCGCTGTCCAGCACGGCGCAAATATCGGCGGCGATGGCGTCCACATCCTCCTCCGCCTTGGTGACGGTCAGCACATCGGGGAATTTTGCCAGCATATCCGGTGTGATGCTCCCCTCCAGACCAAAGGACTCCTTCAGGCGCGTCAGCGCCTCATAGTAGCCGCGAGCCAGTGCTTCGTTGACGGAAACCACCGTCTCATCGGCACCGGTGGCGTCGATGGTGACGAACACATCCACCTTGCCCCGGGACACCGCCTTCTGCACGCAGGTCTTGATGGCGTCCTCCGCAAAAATATAGGCGCGGGGCATCTTCACGGTGCAGTCCAGATAGCGGTTGTTGACGGAGCGTACCTCCACCGTGATATCACGGCCACCGCGCATCTCGCGGGCGCGGCCGTAACCGGTCATACTTCTGACCACTCGATCATCTCCTTCGTTTTATTGGGAAAAGAGAGGCCGCGCCTCTCCTGTGTCAGCAAAAGCAAACGGGTACGCCCAGCGCATTGCAGCAAAGGCTGATGCCGCACAGCCGCAGGCAGTCGGTGTTGTCGCAGCCGCCTGTGGTGACGCTGCCGTAGCCGGCAGGACGGTAGGTGCTCTGACGCCCCTCCGCCATGTCCAGCGCCTGCTGGTACTCCGGATCGTCGGGATCCATCTGCACCGCCGTCTGAAAATACCGCCGCGCCTCGTCCAGCCAGCCCCGGCGGGTGCAGATCACACCCTTGAGGAAGTTCCACTCCGCATCGTGGTCGGTCTGGGCGTTCAACAGCTCCTCCGCAAGGTTCAGATTCCCCTGTGAGATGGCCATTCGCACACGCTGGAGCCGCGTAGCGCCAGCGCCGTAGGGAGAGGAATAGCCCGTGCCGTACCCGCCATAGCCCGCACCTCCGTAGCCCGTAGTGCCGCTGTATCCGCCGCCGTTCCGGGCGGCCTTGCGCTGGCTCTGGATGCTCTCGTAGGCCTCGTTGATCTCCTTCATACGCTCCTGCGCCAGATCCGCCAGCGGGTTATCGTGGTAATTGTCCGGGTGGTATTTCCGTGCCAGATCTCGATAGGCTTTCTTCACTTCATCGTCCGTCGCGGTGCTGGGTACCCCCAGCACCTGATAGGGATCACGCATCGTTGGTGTCCGCCTTTCGTATAGCTTGTCTCTCTCGTCTCCGTCGGTGGAACGTGCCGTTCAGTACGGCGGCGCCCACCAGATATAGACCCTCATAGACGGTGGCGCGGATCACCGGCGTATACACGCCGAAGTCCGCCAGCTCAAACGCCGCCGCCATAGCCCGAACCGAGCCGTCCAGCGTGGCGGCAAACTGCCGCCGTCCCTCCGCCGTCAGCGCGCCGTCCTTCAGGGAAAATCGCAGTGCCAGCGGGTTGTAGCTGCCGGTGCGCAGGTCGTCTGCCAGATCGTCCGCCGCATCCACCAGATAGACCCAGCGGCCCAGATGGTACAGGAGCTGCTCCGTTACACGGCGCTTCACCGGGTCTGCAATATGTTGGGCAGCGCCGGCCAGCAGCGCCGCAAATGTGTCCGCCGGGCGATCCAGAGACGGGCATTTTTCCTTTTCCAGCGCCGCCAGCGCCGTCAGGTGCCGCCGTGTCTCCCTGTCAAAATCCGGCTGTCGCCTCTGCGCCTTGCGATAGGCCCGACGCAGCAGCAGCGCGGCCGCCCTGTACTTCAAGCCCTTGAAAAAGCCATGGTCGGCAATGCCGTCTCGTATCTGCCACCACGTCAGGATCACGCTCATGTCAGCTGCCACATCCATGGCAGCGTCACCGCAGGCACACCGCCGCTTCCGGATGGGGTGGACGGCGCACCGTCTCTCGCAGGTGCCGCCGCCCTCCGACAGGAGCATGGCCAGAAATGTCAGGTCATAGTTGAGGATCATCCGTCCCGCCGCGCCGTATCGCGCACCAAGCGTGTGGCACAGGCCGCAGTAGGCGGCTCGGAACGTCTGCCGCTCCTCCTCCGTCAGCCTGTCATTCGAGGGCCGTACATATCCGAACATTCGTCAGAACAGCCGTAGGATGGTGTAGGTCAGGCTCTCATTTTTCCTTGCATGGCGGTCATAGAACACGCTGGGCAGGAAGAACAGAGCCGCCGCCGCCAGCGCCGTGACGTAGCGCCAGTTTTCCGTCATCAGTCCCTCTGTCAGGAAGTATCCCAGTAGGAAGCCCACCACCGGCAGTAAATACACCAGCGCTACCACGCCCAGCAGCTTTTTGGTGCTGCTCTCCACCACGACCTTGTCACCCGGCTGGGCGTCGGCGTTATTTTTTGCCCTGGCGCGGATGGCCGCGCCCGTCATGCCGCATCCGGCGCATTCCTCGCAATCGTGTCCGCAGGCGGACTTGCGGGGTACGGAGATCTCCGCATACCCACCGGGCAGCAGCTTTTCCACTGTTGCGATCTGTGTCATTCTTTACCTCCGCGCCAGCCTTACGGTTTCTTCACCGGCTGGCTGTCTGTATCCGCAGGCGGCTCCGGCGCCACATCGGTGATATACACCGTCACCTCGTAGCTGCCCTTCACCGTCACATCCTTATAGCCGCTGACCGTCACCGTTACCGGCACACGGTAGCTGCCCGTCTCCGTCACCTCGCTGAGATCCGCCGTGGCCGTCAGCGCGGAGGCATCCAGCTTCTCCAGCTCCTCACTGAGCCCCCACAGCCGCACATCCAGCTGCTCGGTGATCTCCGCGTACAGGCCGTCCGGCACATTGGTGTAGCTGAAACCGTTCACCGTGACGGTTTTTTCTTCGATACCCTCCATGGAGATCTCCACGGTGGCTACCTCGTTGCTGTTGGCCAGCCATGTGCCGTCCGGTGCCGTGACCACGTAGCTATTCTGCTGCCAGATCTCAAGATCCTCGATATACAGGGTGGCCAGCACGATCTCATTGATATTCTCCAGCACATCCGCCTCACCGATGAGCCGCACGCTGGTGGGCGTAACGGTGGTCTTGATGTTCTGACTGGCTGCGCCCGGCACCCCGGACAGCTTCACCACCAGACTGACCTCCTTGGTGGTCAGCACAGGCACCTTGGCCTGGATCAGACTGGCATTGGTGCGGATGTTGCTGTTATCCACGGGGTTGTCGTCATTGTCGTAGAGCTGCACGCTCTCGGTCTTGATGACCGACCTTGTCGCGTCGGTGATATCCACCGTCAGCTTGGCGTAGGCCACATTCAACAGGTCGTCCCGCTGACCGCGCAGCACCAGCTTGACGGGGTCAAGCACCAGATCGCCGGTAAAGTAACCCTCGGCCACCTCACCTGTCACCGTGCAGTCGACCGGTACCTCCTTGGTGTACAGCTCGCCCACTGTGACGGTCACCTTATACTTGCTGGCCCAGTCCACCGACAGGGCGGATGCCTGCACGCCGTCAGGATAGACCACATCCCACCGCAGGGTGTGGACGCCCACGGAATCAATGCTGGACGTGCTGGCTACCAGCCGCACATTGTCCTTGCTGATCTTGACAAGCTCCCTCTTGGGGCCCTTGATGGTCAGGTCCACCGTGGTGTCGTAGCCGGACAGGAGCATCAGGTTCTTGTCCGCCAGCGTGGTGGATTCGCCGGAGAATTCTACCGGGATATCGCGGATGGTCTTCGTGCGGTCAGGTGCCTTCTCCACATCCACATAGACCCATACGGCGATAGCGACCAGAATGGAGATGATGACCTGCAGCGCTTTCTTCTGGCTGAAGCCGGTCTTCTCATTGTTCTGTTCCATTGTCGCCCTCCTTCCTGCGCAGACCCAGCACCTCCGCCAGACTGCGGCGCGGCTTGTCCTCCGGTTCCTCCGGCTGCGGCATCAGTTCGTTGCGCAGCAGCTTGGACAGTGTCTCGGGCATCAGGTGGCGCTTGAGCATACCGCCCACCGCCACGGAGATGGAGCCGGTCTCCTCCGACACGATGACCACCACGGCGTCAGAGTTCTCACTCATGCCGATGCCGGCCCGGTGCCGCATTCCCAGATCGCGGCTGAGGTTCACGTTCTTGGACAGCGGCAGCATACAGCCCGCGCCCAGAATGCGTCCGTGCCGGATGATGACAGCGCCGTCATGCATGGGAGCCTTCACGAAGAAGATGTTCTTCAGCAGCTCGGAGGACACGGCGGCATCCAGCGTTGTGCCGCTGCGCACCATGTCGTCCAGCAGGATGTGCCGCTCGAACACGATGAGCACGCCCGTCTTGGTCTTGGCCATCTCGCTGCAGGCGATGACCGTCTGATCGATGGCCTTTTCCAGCTCTGTCTGCCGCTGCACCGGCGTAAACGCCTGCAGCAGCCGGATATTCCGACTGCCCAGTTTTTCCAGGATCTGGCGGATCTCCGGCTGGAACAGGATGATGAGCGCCAGAATACCCACCTGTACCATGTTGCCCAGAATATAGGCGATGCCGTACAGGTGGAAGATCTCCGACAGCCACAGCGCCAGCAGGAAGATCACCACGCCCTTGAGGATATTCTCCGCACGGGTGCTCCTCACCAGATCCAGCAGTTTATAGACGAGGAACGCAATGATGACCACGTCCAGAATGTCCGTAAACCGCACCAGTAATAAGTAATTCCCAATCTTTTCTAAAAATGCCAGCACTGTCTCCATACCGTCAACCTTCCTGTATCAGACAAAAACTTCGCATAAAAATAGATGCTATCATTATATAAAAAATATTGGGAAAATGCAACAAAAAAATATTGGTGAAACCTTGCAGTTTAACGAATTGCCCGCCGCAGTATGGCCGCAAAACGCTCCACCTCGCAGGGCGTGTTGAAAACGGACATACTCAGTCGGATGGTGCCGGTTTCCAGTGTCCCCGCCGTGCGGTGTGCAAGGGGCGCACAGTGCAGCCCTGCCCGCACGGCGGCTCCCTGCGCCGCCAGGCGCTCCCCCAGCTCCTCGCAGTCCCCGCCGTCGACGCGGAGGCTGAGGACGCCCGTTTGATGGGCAAAGTCCCTGTCCCGGAACAGCTCTACGCCGTCGATCTCCTCCAGCAGCTCCGCCGCGTGCATGGCAAGCTGCCTCTCGTGATCGGCGATGCGCCGGAGCCCCGTCTCCCGGACGAAGCGCAGCCCCTCCAACAGGCCGGCGATGCCGGGCATATTGTGGGTCCCCGCCTCCAGCCGGTCTGGCAGCGCCTCCGGCATATGCTGCAAAAGAGACTGGGAGCCGGTGCCGCCCTCCAGCAGCGGCGCGGCCTCGTCGTCGCCGCAGAGCAGCAGGCCCGTCCCCTGTGGGCCGTACAGTCCCTTGTGTCCCGGCATGGCAATAAACGCCGCATCCAATTCCCGCAGGGAAATGGGCAGCATCCCCGCCGACTGGGAGGCGTCCAGCACGAAGGGTACGCCTCTTTTTCGGCAGGCGGCGGCAATGCCCTCCGCCGGCAGGCGGTAGCCGAACACGTTGGATACATGGGTACAGATCACCGCGTCCGCACCGGCGTCCAGCGCCTGCTCAAACTCCGCCAGCAGCGCCTCCGGCCGGAACAGCGGCGTGTTCACCACCGTCAGCTCCACGCCGGGGATGCCGTGGAGCGGCCTTGTCACCGCGTTGTGCTCATACCCAGAGATGACGACCCGGCTCCCCGGTTTTACCAGCGTTTTGATGGCGATGTTCAGCCCGTGGGTGGCGTTGGCGGTGAATACCACCCTTGCCGGGTCGTCTACGCCGAACAGCTCCGCCGCCAGAGCGCGGCACTGAAAATCCGTCTCCTCCGCCAGCCGTGTGGCGGGATAGCTGCCCCGCCCCGGCGAGCTCATGGCTGCCACCGCATTGTACATAGCACGGCGCACACGCTCCGGCTTTTGCAGCGTTGTCGCACCGGCATCCAGATAGATCATACTTCCACCTCACTATATCTATGCCCCTGCCGCTGAAACACGCGCAGGGGTGCAAATCCAAGACCGCGCAGCAGCGTCGCTGCCTCCTCCGCCGCCCGGCGTCCCTGCATATGCAGCACATAGCCGCAGCCGCTGCCGGTCAGCCCTACCGGCGAACGGCCCATGGCAGCGTGATATCCGTTCTGCGCCAATACCTGCATCATGCGCTGGGCGTGCGTGACAGAGCGGGCGGTCAGCAGATATTCCTCCATATCGCACCTCCTCACACGCCATTTTATGCGTCCCTCGACGGCAGCGTGAAGGGCGGGGCCATCCCGTTCGGACAGCCCCGCCCTATTTCGTTTGCTCGTTTATTCTCCGCGTAACAGCGCCACGGCATGACACGCCATGCCCTCCCCCGCGCCGGTGAAGCCAAGATGCTCCTCGGTGGTAGCCTTTACAGACACCTGCGAGGCGTCCACGCCCATGGCGGACGCCAGCTTTTGCCGCATCTCTGGGATGTAGGGCGCCAGCTTGGGCGCCTGCGCCAGCACTGTGGCGTCCACATTGCCGATCTCCCAGCCGTTTTCCGCCAGATGCGCTGTCACCTGCTCCAGAAGGCGCAGGCTGTCCGCTCCCCGCCAACGCTCGTCGTTGTCGGGAAACAGCCCGCCGATGTCGCCCAGCGCCGCCGCGCCCAGCAGGGCGTCCATCACTGCGTGGGCCAGCACATCCGCGTCGGAATGTCCCAGCAGTCCCCGCTCATAGGGGATATGAACGCCGCCCAGTATCAAAGGCCGCCCCTCTGTCAAACGGTGTACGTCGTACCCGTGTCCGATCCGTATACCGATCATTGGCTCTCCCCTCTCCTGCGCAGGAACGCCTCCGCGACGGCCAGATCCTCCGGCGTGGTGATCTTGATATTCTCCCGCCAGCCAGGTGTCAAGTAGACTTCCTTGCCAAGCCGCTCCACAGCAGAGCAATCGTCGGTGATGGGCGCCTCCGCGTCGATGGCGGATTGCAGCGCCGCCTTCAGGATGCTGGCCTGAAATACCTGCGGCGTCTGCACGGAAAACAGTGTACTGCGATCCGGCGTGGACAGCACCAGCCCCGACAGATCCGCCACCTTCACCGTGTCCGTCACCGGCAGTGCAGGCGCCACCGCATAGGTGCGCTGCCCCAGACGGATCATCTCATCCACCTGCTCCGGCAAAATCAGCGGCCGCGCCCCGTCGTGGATCGCCAGAAACTCTGTGTCCTCGCTTGCCTCCAGCGCCGCCAGCAGCACCGACTCGGCGCGGTTGGCGCCGCCCTCCACCACACGGATGGGCTTGCGGATACCGGTACGGCTGACCAGTGCCGCCACCTCCTCCAGCTTCTCCGGCTGGACAGCCACCACGATCTCGTCCACCAGCACAGCCTGATCCAGCGCGGTCAGTGTCCGTGCCAGTACCGGCACGCCGCACAGCTGGGAAAACATCTTGTCCTCGCCGCCCATGCGGGCGGACTTCCCTGCCGCCGGCACGATGGCCGCGCAGTGGGGATGCACCTTTTCCTTGACACTTTTCCGCAGCTTTGCAAACAGCTTTCCCATAGGCGCTCGCTCCTGTCCTTTTCGTTTTATTTTTATCAGTATACCGCATTTTTGCAGCTTTTACAAGGACAATTCCCACCGCCTGCCCGTAAGAGGGTTCTCCTGCCGCATACACTGGGCAAAAGGAGGGTCGCCGTGCGACCCTCCTGCGTTCATCTTCTGTTGTGGGGATACCAAATCTTCTGCTGCTCCGCCGCACGGATCAGCTCCTCCCGGAAGTCGGGATGGGCGATGGAGATCAGCTTCTCCGCACGCTCCCATACGCTCAGCCCCTTGAGACAGACGCAGCCGTATTCCGTCACCACATACATGGTGTTCACACGGGTATCCGTTACCACGGAGCCGGGCTGGAGCGTGGGACGGATGCGGGACTTCATGGAGCCGTCCTTATCCTTGAAGGTGGAGGACAGGCAGATGAAGCTCTTGCCGCCCTTGGACAGATACGCGCCCAGCACAAAGTCCTGCTGACCGCCGGCGCCGCTGATCTGCTTGGTGCCAGCCGTCTCGCCGTTGACCTGCCCGTACAGATCCACGTCCACGGCGTTGTTGATGGAAACAAAGTTGTCGATGGACGCGATGGTACGGATATCGTTGGTGTAACTGATAGGCGCTGCCATACAAGCGGGGTTGTCGTCCAGATAGTCGTAGAGCTTCTGGGTACCGGCGGCGAAGGCAAAGACCTGACGGCCCCGGTCGATGTTCTTCCGGGCGCAGGTGACCTTCCCCGCCATGGCCAGATCCACATAGGCGTCCACGTACATCTCCGTATGCACGCCCAGATCCTTCAGGTCGGACTCACAGAGCATAGCGCCCACGGTGTTGGGCATACCGCCGATGCCCAACTGGAGACAGGCGCCGTCAGGGATCTGCTCCACGATGAGCTGCGCCACCGCCCTATCCACCTCCGTGGCTGCACCGGAGGGCAGGATGCCCATGGGGTCGTTGCGGCCCTCCACCACCATATCCACCTCACTGATGTGGATGCAGTTGTCAAAGCCGCCCAGACAGCGGGGCATATTTTCATTGACCTCTACGATGACCACCTTGGACATCTGACACACTGCCTTCAGGTGGGATGCGGACAGGCCGAAATTGAAGTAGCCGTGCTTATCCATGGGTGCGACCTGGAACATGGCCACATCCGGCGGCGTAATATGGTCGTAGTAGTAGCGGGGCAGCTCGGAATAGCGCATCGGCTCGTGGAAGCACGCGCCGCTGGCGATATGGTGGCGCTCCACGCCGCTCATGTGGTGGGAGTTATAGATGATATGATGCACCGGGTCCTCAATGTCGAAGATCGCCGGCTTCCACAGGCTGATACCGCCCCGGACCTTCACATCTTCCAGTTCCGGTGCGCGGCGAGCCAACGCCTCGTCCAGCACGCGGGGGTGGATGGCACAAAATCCGTAGTCCACCCAGTCGCCGGACTTGATGATCTTGACCGCCTCATCCGCGGTGGTCAGCTTCTGACGATACATTTCCTGATAATCTGCAAATGGCATAGTGCAGTACCTCACTTTCCCTCTAATCTCCAATTGTTAATTTTACCACAAAGGAACAAAAAGCGAAATTGACGAATCTTCCAATTATTACCTCTCAGGATTGTGCAAAAAATAACGAAGGTGACGCAAAAAAGCAACGGTGCTGTGCAGCACCGTTGCTTTCATCATTCTTCAGACAGGAGATTACTCGTCGTCGCCCTCGTCCTCGGCGGAGGGAGCCAGCAGCGCACGGATGGACAGGGAGATCTTCTGCTTCTCCTCGTCGATGGCCGTGATCTTGGCGTCCACGATGTCGCCCTCGGCCAGCACGTCGCCGGGCTTCTCAATGCGGCGATCCGCGATCTGGGAGATGTGGATCAGACCGTCCACGCCGGGCACGACCTCAGCGAAAGCGCCGAAGGTCATCAGCTTGACGATGCGGACACTGGCCACGTCGCCCACATGGTAGGTCTCCATGAACTTATCCCAGGGATTGCAGGAGCGATCCTTCACACCCAGAGAGATCTTGCGCTTCTCGGGATCGAAGGAGATGACATACACATCCAGCGTGTCGCCCACGGAAACCACCTCAGCGGGGTTCTTGATGCGGGACCAGGACAGCTCGGAGATATGTACCATACCGTCCACGCCGCCGATGTCCACGAACACACCGTAGGAGGTCATGGACTTGACCGTACCGGTGTAGTGCTTGCCGACCTCGATGTTCTCCCAGATCTCAGCCTGTGCAGCCTGACGAGCCTCGTAGGTCACGGCCTTGATGGAGCCGACCACGCGGCGGCGGGCGCGATTGACCTCGGTGATGCGCAGGGAGACGGTCTGGCCGATCATGGCGCTCAGCTCAGCGCCGCGGGGCTGACCGGACTGGGAAGCGGGCACAAACACGCGCACGCCCTTGACGTTGACGACAATGCCGCCCTTGTTCTCCTCAGTGACCTTGCCCTCCAGAGTGGTCTTCTCCTCGCGGGCCTTCTCGATGTCCTCCCAGACCTTGACAGCGTCCAGACGCTTCTTGGACAGCATGGCATAGCCCTCCACGTCGTTGACGCGGATGATGTAGGTCTCGATCTCGTCGCCGACCTTCACCACATCCTCAGGCTTCACGTTGGGATCGGCGGACAGCTCGTTGATGGAAATATAACCTGCCTGCTTGCAGCCCAGATCGACCTGTACCTCGGTGGGGCCAACGGCAGTCACGATACCGGTTACCTTCTCTCCTGTATTCAAAGTCTTAAAAGATTTTTCCAGCATTTCCTCGAAGCTCTCTTCGGTAGCTTCCATGTTCTTGATCTCGTCGCTCATTCTTGCATATACCTCCTTAATGATGCCCGCAGGCGTGGACGCGCCGGCTGTAAGCCCCGCCACAGAACATCCGTTAAGAAAGTCACCCTTGAGCTCATTCACCCGTTCGACCTGATAGACGACGGGGCATCTCGCGCTGCAAATCTCCGTTAAATGTTTGGTGTTGGCACTCTTACGATCTCCGACCACGACCATCACGTCCGACATAGCGGCAATTTCCGCCGCTTCCGACTGACGCTTATGCGTAGCATCACATATTGTATCAGAGATTTTCACATTTGTACACTGTTTTTTTAAAATTTTTACGCAGTCTTCCCAGAGAGTGCGGATATAGGTGGTCTGCGCCGCCGCCATCAGGGGCATCGTGCGCCGCGCAGGGTCCTCCGCCAGCCACGCTTTCAGCGCCGCCGGGCCGTCCACAATGACGGAATCCGCCGACCAACTGGCCGCGCCCAGCACCTCCGGATGGTGCTGCTCGCCGATGATGAGAGGGGTTCGGCCCTCCTCTCCGGCGCCTGCCACCAGCCGCTGGATACGCCGCACATTGGGGCAGGTGGCATCCACCACGTCCGCACCTATGGCCTCCAAGTGCTGATAGACCTGCCGCGTCTCGCCGTGGGAGCGGATGATGACCGTCTCCCCCGGCCGCACCTGCGACACATCATCCACCTGCCGGGCGCCCAGTGCCTCCAGATCCTGCACCACATGGGCGTTGTGGATGATACTGCCCAGCATCACGCAGCCTCCCTTTTCGCGGGCGGTCTGCTCCGCCAGCCTCACCGCACGCTCCACGCCGTAGCAGAATCCGGCGGACTTTGCCAAAATCACAGGCATGACACACCACCCAGCTCATAGGCGCGGCGCATGACCTCGTCCGTGTTGGCCTGATACTCCTCCGCCGTTCCCTTGCGGCCCGTATAGGAGGGGGTAAAGGGCTTGCCGAAGATGATGACCGTCTTGCGGAACAGGCGCTTGGCTGTGCCGATAAATACCGGTACCATCTTCACGCCGGCGCGGATGGCCATCATCCCGGCGCCGCTCTTGGGCGTCACCTGCCCCGGCTTTTTCACCCGTGTTCCCTCCGGGAAGATCAGCAGGTTCCAGTCGTCCCGCAGGCTGGAGATGGCGGTTTTCACCGCGCCGATATCGCTGTTGCCCCGATCCACCGGGAAGACCCCCATGTTCCGCAGGAACCAGCGCACCAGCGGAATGGAGAACAGCTGCTTCTTCGCCATGATCCGCAGATTGAAGCTCTGGGGCATGGCCAGTACCAGCAGAATGGGGTCCCACGCGCTGGAGTGGTTGGCGCACAGGATCGCCGCCTCATCCTCCAGATTCTCCGTACCCCGCAGCTCCACCGGCAGGAAAAACAACACGATGGGACGCAGGATGCGCCACGCTCTGGCATAGAACTTGTTCCTCAATTCGTTACTCTCCCCTGTATCACGTCCAGCAGCAGTGCAAGGCTGGCGTCAAAATCCATGGAGCTGGTGTCCACCATAATGGCATCGTCCGCCGCCCGCAGGGGCGCTGCGGCGCGGTGTGCGTCGTTGTAGTCCCGCTCCTCCATCTCCCGCAGCACCTCCTCGTAGGGCTTGGGCGTGCCGCGCTGCTGCAGCTCCAGCTCGCGGCGCTTGGCCCGCACCTCCACATCGGCGTAGAGGAATATCTTCACGTCCGCGTCGGGCAGCACCACCGTTCCGATGTCGCGGCCGTCCATAATGACACTGCGCTCCCGCGCCAGAGAGCGCTGCATCTCCATCAGGAAATCCCGCACGCCCTGAATGGCAGATACGGCGGAGGCGTACATGGAGATCTCCGGCAGACGGATGTCTGCCGTCACGTCCTCCCCGTTCAGGAGCATCCGCTGCATCCCATCGTCATCGTGATCCATGCCGATGCGGATATCCGGCAGCGCGGCCAGCACCGCCGCCGTGTCCTTGGGGTCGATGCCGCGGCGCTGCACATACAGGCCGATGGTGCGGTAGATGGCGCCGGTATCCACATACAGGATGCCCAGCCGCTCCGCCGCCGCCCTTGCCAGTGTGCTCTTACCTGCGCCGGAGGGCCCGTCAATGGCCACGGCGTATTGTGTTTTACTCATCATTCCATCCTCATTTCTCTGCGGCGGAGAGCCCCGCCAGATATCCCGTCGCCCACGCGATCTGGAGGTTGAAGCCGCCGGTATAGGCGTCCACATCCAGCACCTCGCCGGCGAAGTACAAGCCCTCCACCAGCTTGGACGCCATGGTGTTGGGTACGACCTCCCCCACCTTTACGCCGCCGGCAGTGACGATGGCCTCTGCCACCGGACGCGGCCCGGTGAGAGACACCGTAAAATGCTTCAGCTCCTGTACCAGGCGGCGGCGCTGCTCTTTTGTCAGGCTGTTGGCCTTCTCCCCCTCCGGCAGCGCCAGACGGCGCAGCAGTACCGGCACCATGCTCCGGTGTACCAGTCCCGACAGGATGTTGGCCATGTCCCGGTTGGGGTTCTCCCCGACATCCCGCAGGATGCGGGCGTCCAGCTTCTGCTCGTCCAGCGCCGGCTTCAGGTCGATGGACAGGGTGTACTGCTCCTTATCCCAGCGGCGCAGATGGGCGCTGGCGGACAGCATCAGCGGCCCCGACACGCCGAAGTGGGTGAACAGCATTTCGCCGAACTCCCGGAACACCGGCTTATGCTTCCCATTGTATACTGTGGCCTCCACATTCCGCAGGCTCAGTCCCTGCATGGCGGCGCAGCCGGCATCATCACTCTCCAGCGGCACCAGCGAGCCCCGTGGCGGCACGATGGTGTGTCCCAGTGCCTCCGCCATGGTGTAGCCGTCGCCGGTGGAGCCGGTGCCGGGATAGGACACGCCGCCGGTAGCCAGCACCACGGCGTCCGCCGGGCGGTGCTGCCTGTCGGTATCCACACCGGTGACCACGCCGTTCTCCACGGTGATCTCCGCCGCCCGCTCCCGGAGGAGGCGGACGTGCAGCCGCCGCAGCTCCCGCTCCAGCGCACCGGAGATATCGAAGGAGCGGTCAGACACCGGGAACACGCGATTTCCCCGCTCCACCTTCAGCGGCACGCCCAGCGCCTCGAAAAACGCCATGGTGTCCTGCGGTGTAAAGCGGGTCAGGGCGCTGTACAGGAACCGGCTGTTGCCGGGGATATTGGCCATCAGCGTCTCCTGATCGCAGTCGTTGGTCACGTTGCACCGGCCCTTGCCGGTGATATTCAGTTTTTTGCCCAACCGCTCGTTGGGCTCCAGCAGCGTCACACCTGCGCCCTGCCGGGCGGCGGTGATGGCCGCCATCATACCGGCGGCTCCCCCGCCGATCACTATGATCTCACTCATCGTCCTCTTTCCCGAAGATGCTGTACTTCGACCACACCTGTTCCATATCCGCCAGCGTGGCGGACAGCTCGTCTCTGCGCTGGCGGCCCACGGCTAGGATCAGCGCGTTCAGCAGACTCAGCGGCGCCGCCATGGAGTCCACAAAGGAGATCATGTCGCTGGGCGCCAGTAGCGACAGCGACGCCATCTGATACATGGGCGACATGGGGCTGTCCGTGATGGCGATAACATCCGCCTGCCGGGAGCAGGCAAACTGCACCGCGTGGATCGCCATTTTGGAGTACCGCGGGAAGCAGATGCTCAGCAGCACGTCCCCCGGCCCGATGTGTACCAGCTGCTCGTAGATCTCACCGGCGGCGCTGCTCTGCACCAGCGTCACATTCTCAAAGATCAGGTGCATATAAAAATTGAGGTAGCCCGCCAGAAAGAAGGAGGAGCGGACGCCCAGAATGTAGATGTGCTTGGCGTGAAGCAGCTTGTCCACCACCTGCTCAAAAATATCTCTGTCCAGCTCCTCGATGATGTCGTGGATACTGTTCATGTCCCGCTGCATCACGCTGCCCAGAATATCCCCGCCGCTGATCTGGTCGCGGGACACCTGAATGCGCTGGATGGATGTGAGCTTGCCGCGAATCAGTTCCTGTAATGCCTTCTGCATATCCGGATACCCGGCATAGCCCAGCTCCGCCGCAAAGCGCACCACCGTGGACTCGCTGACCTGCGCCGTCTGTCCCAGCTTACTGGCGGTCATGAACGCCGCCTTGTCATAATTTTCCAGAATATATTGGGCGATACGCTTCTGTCCCTTGGAGAACGTATCCATCCCGCTGCGGATGGTCTGCAAAACGCTCTTATTCGCACTCACGCATCTCGCCTCCTTTGATCCCTTGCAATTCTTGATCTGTCAAGTATCTCCACTTGCCAGCAGGCAGGTCACCCAGCAGCAGGGAATCCTCCTGTATACGCTGTAATCTAACCACGTGCAGCCCGATCTGGGCGCACATCCGGCGCACCTGCCGGTTCTTTCCCTGATGGATGGTCACCCGCAGCACGGCCTGTCCCTCATGACGGCTGACCTCCGCCGCCTGCGCAGGCGCGATGGGCTCGCCATCCAGCTGCGTGATGGCCATGAGGCGCTCCGCCGCGCCCCGGATATCGCCCCGCACCGTTACCAGATAGACCTTGTCCACCTGATGACGGGGGTGCAGCAGCCGCTGGGCCAGCTCACCGTCGTTGGTAAACAGCAGCAGTCCCTCGGAGTCCCGGTCCAGCCGTCCTACCGGGTACACCCGTACCCCGCAGTCCGCCACCAGCTCTGCCGCCGTCCGCCGTCCGTATTCATCGGACAGGGTAGTCACATAGCCCCGGGGCTTGTTGAGCATCAGATAGACCGCCCCCGGCTTTCCCGGCAGCGGCGCACCGTCCACCGTGACGGTATCCGTCTCCGGGTCGGCACGGTCACCCAGCGACGCCACTGCGCCGTTGACGCAGACACGTCCTGCGGCGATCCACTCCTCCGCCGTCCGGCGGGCGCACAGGCCGGCGGACGCTATCAATTTTTGCAGCCGCTCCTTCATGCGTCTCCACCTCCCTGCCGTATTGCTCCGTTCCACACCGCCGCCGCTGCGCGGCACAACCGTTCCAGCATCCGCTGCGCCGCCATCCGCGGCGCCGTCAGCCGGAACCCGTATTCGTATAGCGCCGCGTGGTCGGCCCAGTCATCGCCGTCCCGCAGCGTGACAACGATCAGGCGGCAACCGTTTCGCTCTGCACAGGACACCAGCGTCCGGCCCGCCGCCTGCGTATAGCCCGTTTTCAGGCCGACACACCCCTCCACCTGCCGCAGCAGGCGGTTGTGATTCTCCATGGTGCGCTGGCCGATGGTCACACGGCAGCTGGAGCAGAGCCGCCGGAACATGGGATCATTCATCGCCGCAGCAGCCAGCACCGCCATATCCCGGGCCGTGGAATAGTGTCCCTCGGCGTCCAGTCCGTTGGGATTGGCAAAGCTCGTATGCGCCATGCCCAGTGCCGCCGCCTTCTCGTTCATCAGCGCCACAAAGGGTGCCAATCCCCCGGCGCACTCCGTCAGTGCCAGCGCCGCATCGTTGCCGGAGCACAGCAGCAAGCCGTACAGCAGCTCCTCCACCCGTACCGTCTCGCCGGGCTTGAGGTACATGGATGAGCCCTCCGCCATGTGCGCCTGCGTCACGGTGATGGTATCATCCGGACTTGCCTGCTCCAGTACAACCAGCGCCGTCATGATTTTTGTCGTGCTGGCGATCAGCATCCGCTCGTCGCTGTTTTTTTCGTAGAGCACCTGCCCCGTGTCCGCGTCCAGCAGGACAGCAGCCGTGGCGGAGACCTCCACAGCCTCCGCCACAGCCGGTACGATACACAGGAGCAGGCACAGGCGCAGCAGCGCCCGCAGCACCTTGGCTGACATAGGATCACCCCGTCTTTTTAGGATCATCTCACTATATTCAGCCGCGTGTGAAAGTATTTTCCTTTAGAAATCCGCCTTTTCCCGCTTCTTGTCGATAAAGCCCTCCACGCGGTCCATGACCTGCGGCACCATCTCCACGATGCGGTCCACCGTGGTGATGGCGGGCGTACCCACCGGCAGCATACGGGTCACGCCGTCCTTGACCACAAGGAACGCCATAGGCTCCACCCGCACACCGGCCGCCGCACCGGCGCCCAGCTTGTCCTGCTGCTTGCCGTAATCCCCGCCGCCGCAGCCGAAGCCGAAGCTCAGGCGGGACACGGGGATCAAGGTCACACCATCCGCCGTAACGATGGGCTCGCCCACCACGGTGTTGGAGTCCACCATCTCACGGATCTTGCCCATAGAGGCTTCCATCATTGCGCTGATGGAGTTCTTCTTCTCGTTCATTTCCATGCTGTACGCTCCTTTTCTGATTCGTTATGTGGTCGCGTCCGCACCGGCGGGCGCCTGTTCTTTCGTATTTTCCGGCGGCTTCTGTTCCTTTGCCGCTTTCTTCTCCTGTGCGCTCTTTTCCTTTCGGAAGCCCTTGTACCACCGCAGCGCAGGCCCGGCGAAGGCAAAGCCGATGGCCAGCAGATCGCCGATGCGGAAGCTCAGCCCCACCTCGCCGCTGATGCGTGTTTCCGAGGCGGTGAAATCCGTCTCCAGATGGATACGGGGATCCGGCATGCGGGTCAGCCGCTCCATCTCCGGCATCACCGTCCACATGGCGGTGTTGGCCCAGCCGTAAAGCTCCGCCACCTGCGCGGGATCGTCGCCGCCGAAGCACACGGACAGGCGCATGGGATCGATGCGCAGACGCTGCCGGGTCCTCCGCAATCCCCGCTTCAGGGACTCCCACAGCGCGGGCAGGGCGCTGCGTATATCGTGGACGGTCAGGCCGAGGGATTTCTTTTTCTCGCCATCCTCCGGCGTTTTTTCTTTTTTCTTCTTTGGTGCCTTCTCCTTTTTCGGCTTATCCGGTTTTTTCTTCTCCGGTTCAGGCACCAATTGCAGCCGAATGGGACCCGCTATGGCCGTGACGCGCAGCTCCTCGCCAAATTGAAGGCGCACGCCCACCCGCAGGAAGAGCAGCACAAGTATCAACAGCAGCAGGATGCCCAATATCCACAGTGCGACCAACAGGGTCCCCCCTCTCTCTTTTTACGCTTCCTCCGTCGGAAGATTGCCCTCCTCGTCCAGACGCATCTGTCCGTCCGCCTCCATACCCGGAAGCTGGGGCAGATCCTCCAGCGAGTCCAGATGGAACGCCCGCAGGAACGCCTGCGTCGTCCGGTACAGCCGGGGGCGGCCCGGCACCTGTAGCCGCCCGCACTCCTCGATGAGGTGGCGATCCAGCAGCAGCCCCACGGTGTAGGAGCTGTCCACGCCCCGGATCTGATCCACATACGCCCTTGTGGTGGGCTGGTAGTAGGCGATGATGGTCAGCACCTCCAGCGCCGGCTGGCTCAGCTTGGCAGGCTTTCGGATCTCGAAGGCCCGGCGGATCTGGTCGCCGTACTCCGGCGCGGAGCAGAGCTGGTAGCTGTCGTCCATTTTCAAAAGGCGGATGCCCCGCCGTTCATAGCTGTAATAGTCCTGAAGCCGTTGGAGCACCAGCTCTGCCGTGGACTTGTCCAGATCCAGCGCCACGCAGACGCGGTCGATACCCACCGGCTCGCCGGAGGCAAAGAGGATGCCCTCCACTGCGGCCTCGATCTCCTTCATTTCCCGTGTATCCATGGTTTTCCCCTTACATCATTTCTTCCGGTACGTCGCCCTCGCAGGTGACGGTGCAGTCGCTGGCAGAGCCCGCCAGCCGGATGAGATTGTTCCGGCACAGCTCCAGCACCGCCATGAAGGTGGCTACCAGCTCGCTGCGGCTCCTGCTGCCCCGGAACAGCAGCAGGAAACGGGTGATGCCGCCCCGCTTCAGGCGCTGGATGATCTCCCGTGCCTTCGTCTCCACCGGGTACGGCTCCCGCTTTACGATCTCATCGAACGCCTTCAGCGGCGGCGTCTCCTCCACCTGTCCCCGGCGGTCTGTGACCTCCTGCATGGCGAGGATCAGATCCGCCGGCTCCTGCTCGTACTCGTAGATCTTCCCGCGCTCCATCGGCTCCGGCGGGCGGGTCAGCACGTTGCGGCCAAACTCCCCCATGGGGCCCAGCTTCTCCGTGATATAGCGGATCTTGGCGTAGGCGTCGCCCCGCTTCCGCTCCTCCAGAGACTGGATGAGGGCGTCCATCTCGCTCTGGGCCTCCTCATCCTCCAGACTCAGCAGCATACGGGTCTTGATGTACATCAGGTGCGCGGCCATGGTGATGAATTCGCTGGCCACCTCCAGATCCATCTGCTTGCGCTTTTCCAGATAGTCCAGATATTGCTCCAGGATCAGGGCGATGGGGATGTCCTGTATCTCTATCTTATTCTTACTCAGCAGAAACAGGATCAGATCCAGCGGCCCCTCGAAATCCTCCAGCGGCTCGCTGGCCTTGGTCTGCACCACCTTTTCCAGCTTAAAAATCGGATTGTCCAACAGTGTTTACTCCTCAGAAGCCGACGATGCGGCAGAATAAGCCAAATACCCAATCGATGGCGGCGTTCAGCGCATTGCTGCCCACGCCAACGGAGATGATGACCACCAGCAGCACCATACCCAGCTGCTCATAGCGCATCAGCCAGTTGTAGGCTCTGTCCGGCAGCAGCACCGCCACCACCTTGGAGCCGTCCAGCGGCGGCACCGGCACCAGATTGAAAAGCCCCAGGCCCACCGACAGGCACGCGGTGTTCACCAAAAATGAGAACAGCGTCTCCGGCAGTGCGCCCGTCACCAGCGCACGGGCATAGACCAGCCGTGCGATCAGCAAAAGCAGCAGCGCCAGCAGGAAATTGGACGCGGGGCCTGCCAGCGCCGTGACCGCCATGCCCTCCTTTGGCTTTTTGAAGTAGTTGGGATTCACCGGCACGGGCTTGGCCCAGCCGAAGCCCGCCACGATCATCATCACGAAGCCGATCCAGTCGATATGCCGCAAAGGATTCAGGCTCAGCCGATGGGCGCGCTTGGCGGTAGGGTCGCCCAGCGCATAGGCCGCCAGCCCGTGGCACGATTCATGGATGGTCAGACACAAAAAAACGGATGCCAGACGCAGGACGATGCCCTCCAGAGAGCCAAGGTCCAGCGCCGCCCACAGATCTTTCAGATATTGCAATGGAAATTCCTCCCGGTAAAGCGCGTGCGCAGACCGCGCAGACGCGGTAAAAACGCACGTTTCGGATAGTTCCCTGTATTATAGCAAATATTCCCGTAAAACACAAGAAAAAATCAGACGCACCGTCTGTTCATTGTCACTGAAATGACCCGAATGTAACCGTTTTGTATCCAACTTACCACCGCTTTGTCTCCTTCCTGTAAGGATGCGTACCGGAAACTCTGGTATTGTATAGTCAAGCAATCATACACCATACATTCGCTGTGAGAAAGGAGAACACAAAATATGGTAAAGATGAAGATGATCGCCGGTCTGGTCGTTCTGTGTCTGGCTTCTGCGGTAGCGGCATTCTTCCTGCCCAATACCCTTGGTACGCTGCTCTCCTTCGTGAGCATGGGAGCTGCTGCCGGCGTTGGCGTTCTGGCCATCGTGTCCTTCGTGCGGCTGCTCACACAGCGCCGTGCGTTTTGATACAGGCCCTTCCATCTGAGAGACCTGTCCCGCGTTATACCCTGAAAAGTGCAGGGAGCACCAAATGGTGCTCCCTGCACTTTTCTGTTGTGTCTCTGCTAAACGGCGGATATGCCCGTGCAGCGCGAAAGCAGAGGGCTGCGCCATCGGCACAGCCCTCTGCGTATCACCGTCCCCGGATCATTTCCCGGATGAGGCCGACGACCGTCAGCAGCACGCCGCCCACCAGCATGGCGTCCGCCACGTTCCAAACCAGCTGCCGCAGCTTCTTCCCGGCGTGGGGAAGCTGTATGTAATCCGTCACGCTGCCCCGCCGCAGCCGGTCATACTGGTTGCTCAGTCCGCCGGCCAGCACCAGCAGGATACCCAGGCGCGCCGGACGCAGCCGCTGCGCCGCCTGCGGCAGCAGCAAAAGCGCCGCCGCGATCCAGACCACCAGCGGCCCCCACCGCAGGAATGCCCGGTGGCGGCTGCCCTTTCCCAGAAAGAATCCGGGATTTTCCAGATTGGTCAGGCGCACGTCCTTCCCCTCATAGTGCAGCTTTCCCTTGCGGGACAGCGCTTTCAGCACACGGTCGCCCACAAGCAGCGCCGCCGTGACCCCTATCGCCAGCCACATACCGTCACCTCCTGCCGCGGCGGACGGTGAAGCCGAAGATCAGGCCGCACAGTCCGCCTACGATATGGGTGATCTGGGAGATGTTGTCCTTTTTGAAAAGGCCGTCCATGATCTCGCCGCCCAGATAGAAGATGACCACAAGGATCAGCGTGACGGGGATCTCCCCCCGGCGCATGGCGGTGAAGGAGGACAGCACGATCATCATGAACACCACGCCGCTGGCACCCAGCAGCGCCGAGCCGGGGAAGAACACGAAATGCACCAGCCCCGTGACCAGTGCGGTGACAAGGATCATCCAGACCATGGTACCGCTGCCGTACTTCTCCTCCAGTCCCGGCCCCACCAGCAAAAGCAGCAGCATATTGCCCATGTAATGCTCATAATCCGCATGGCCCAGCACATGGCCGACAAAGCGCACATAGGTCAGTGGATCGGACAGCGATGCGCGGTATACGGAGAAATACTGGTGCGTGGCGGCACCGTTGGTCCAGTTCCCCAGCAGCAGCGCCAGCAGGCTCAGCAGGGCGAAGGTCAGGATGACCGGCGCGTTGAAGCGTATCACGATTTTTTTCAAGCAGATTCCCTCTTTTCAAATGCAGTAAAGTTTATTATACTATGCAGAGGAAAAATTGTAAACCGAAGGAGGCACATACGTGTGAAAAAGTGGTTGAAGGTCGCGCTGTGTATCCTACTGGCTGTGGTGCTGCTGGTGGGCGGATACGTGGCGTATGTTTTCATCGATTACCACCGGCTGGGCGATATGACGCTGACGCCAGAGCATAATGCAGACGCCGCGGAGAGCGGCACCGTCTATACCATGATCTCCTATAATATCGGCTTCGGCGCCTACGAGTCCGATTACGGCTTCTTCATGGACGGCGGCACCGAGTCCCGTGCATGGAGCAAGGAGCGCCTGACGAAGAACCTCACGGCGATCAGCACGTTCCTGCAGGAGCAGGACGCCGACTTCTATCTGCTGCAGGAGGTGGACATCGGCGCCACCCGCACCTATCAGGTGGACGAGCGCGCCTATTTCACCGAGGCGCTCTCCGGGATGAGCTGGGTGTTCTGCCAGAACTACGACTCCCCCTACCTCATGTATCCGCTTCTCAAGCCCCACGGTGCGTCGCGCGCCGGTCTGATGACCTTCTCCACGGCGGATATCGCTGCGGCCAGCCGTGTGGAGCTGCCGATCGAGGGCGGCTTTATGAAGCTGCTGGATCTGGATCGCTGCTATTCCGTCAGCCGTATCCCCGTATCAGGGGGTAAAGAGCTTGTCCTTTACAACCTCCATCTCTCCGCGTATACCAGCGACGGCACCATCGCCACCGAGCAGCTGAAGCTGCTGCTGGCAGATATGCAGGCCGAGTATGAGGCGGGCAACTGGTGCGTGGCAGGCGGCGACTTTAATAAGGATCTTCTGGGTGACTCCGCCGCGTGGTTCGGCGAGGCGGATCAGTCCTATTCCTGGGCGCAGCCCATTCCCGCCGAGACGTTTGCCGGCGTGGATGTCTCGCTGGCAGCACCGCTGGACGAGAACGATCCCGTCCCCAGCTGCCGCAACGCGGACGGCCCCTATCACGAGGGGCAGTATGTACTGACGGTGGACGGCTTCCTGACCACGCCCAACGTAACGGTGTCGCAGGCCATCGTGCTGGATACCGGCTTTGCGTGGTCCGACCACAACCCGGTCAAGATGACCTTCACACTGTCGTAACACCTGCCATACAGGGAGGCTCGTCCTGCGGGACGGGCCTCCCCTTTTGCTGCGCCCACACCCCGCCGATTTTTTCAAAAAATCGAAATTTAGGGGTTGCCAAGCCGCACATTCTGTGGTAGCATACGTCCATCAATTTGATACACCCGATGAAACACCCGGAATGTACAGACCGGATGCGGAGGGTACTCTGGAGAATCCCATTCAATTGGGTGCCGAAGGTGCAAGGCGCTGCTGCGCTGAATCTCTCAGGCAAAAGGACGGAGCTGACAAGTGATCATTACTTGCCCCCCTGACTTTCTCCAGAGTCGCTGTTCCACAGCGGCTCTATTTTTTATGTAATAGGAGAAAAAAGCCATGATCGAATCCACATTGTTTCCCATCGTTTCCAAGATCAACGAGTACCTCAGCAGCTACATCCTCATTTTTCTGCTGGTGGGCGTTGGCCTGTGGTACTCCATCCGCACCCGCTTTGTGCAGGTGCGCTGCTTCGGAGAGGGCATGAAAAAGTTTTTCGGTGAGCTGAACCTCCGCGGCGGCGCACAGAAAAGCGGTATGACTTCGTTTCAGGCGCTGGCCACCGCCATCGCCGCGCAGGTAGGCACCGGCAACATCGTCGGCGCCTCCGGTGCGATCCTCACCGGCGGCCCCGGTGCTATCTTCTGGATGTGGATCATCGCCTTTTTCGGCATGGCCACCATCTACGCCGAGGCCACGCTGGCGCAGAAGACCCGCATCGTGGAACCGGACGGCAACATCAAGGGCGGCCCGGTGTACTACATCACCACCGCGTTCAAGGGCGGCTTCGGTAAGTTTTTGGCGGGCTTTTTCGCCGTGTCCATCATTCTGGCGCTGGGCTTCATGGGCTGCATGGTGCAGTCCAACTCCATCGGCTCCACCATGGAGACCGCCTTTGGCGTCCCCTCCTGGCTCATGGGCATCGTGTTGGTGGTGATCTGCGCTGTCATTTTCCTGGGCGGCGTGCAGCGCCTTGCTGCCGTAACGGAGAAGATCGTCCCCATTATGGCCGGTATCTTCCTGCTGGGCGGCCTTGCCATTCTGATCTGCCGCATCCAGTACGTCCCGGCCACCTTCGCCATGATCTTCAAGTATGCCTTCCAGCCCCAGGCCATCATCGGCGGCGGCTTCGGCTACGCCATCAAGACCGCCGTCAGCCAGGGTGCCAAGCGCGGCCTGTTCTCCAATGAGGCCGGTATGGGCTCCACGCCCCACGCCCACGCACAGGCCAACGTGGCCCGCGCCCACGATCAGGGCGTGGTGGCCATGATCGGCGTGTTTATCGACACCTTCGTGGTGTTGACCCTCAACGCGCTGGTCATCATCTGCACGCTGTACACCGCCGACGGCCCTCTGGCCAATGGCTACTTTGGGGATGTTACCGCATCGCTGGGCAAGACCAATCTGGCGCAGACCGCCTTTGGCTCCGTGTTCGGTGCCAGTCTGGGTGCCAAATTCGTGGCCATCTGCCTGCTGTTCTTCGCCTTCTCCACCATCCTGAGCTGGAACCTGTTCGGTAAGATCAATGCCAACTACCTGTTCGGCCGCAGAAACAGCAAGCTGTGCAGCGCTATCTATACTATTATCGCACTGGTTTTCATCTTCCTCGGCACTGTCTCCGGCAGCGACTTCGTGTGGGAGCTGACGGATATGTTCAATAACCTCATCGTCCTACCCAACGTCATCGCCCTGTTCGCGCTGACCGGCATGGTGCTTGCCAGCCTCAACGAGGTCAAAAAAGACCGGCTGAAGGTATAAGCGCCGCGTTCTCCTCCGGTGATACGGGAGCCGCTTCTGCGGCTCCCGTATCACCCTTCGGTGTCGGGGAAAATTTCCTGAGAAATTTGCAAAATTAGGGGTTGACATTTTTCACGTTTATGCTATACTAAGCAAGTCGACAGCGAGCCGACAACAACATGTGGGGGTATAGCTCAGCTGGGAGCCCGGTTGAAGCGGTAAACAACCCCCGCACTAATTGAATAAGAAATTACTCAGCGCACCCCTTACATGGGGGTATAGCTCAGCTGGGAGAGCGCTTGACTGGCAGTCAAGAGGTCAGCGGTTCGATCCCGCTTATCTCCACCAATCGGGTGCGCTGAGTATTCTTAATAAATGCTTGCTTTGAAAAAAGCAAGTTTTTTGTTTTATGCCCACTTCTCTTTTGAAGCGGGCTTTTCTTATGCGGCGATTGCCGAAATGTCCAGTCCAGCGCTGAACTGCTCAAAGTCAATGTTGAAGTCGATATGCAGCCGATAGTCCCGATACACCTCCACACGCCGGATCAGGCAGCTCACGATCATTTTCTTTGACTCCATGCTGGCACTGTCGTACATATCCGCCCATGATATAATATCGTCATACTGAGCGTTTAAGGCGTCCAGCATGGCCTGTCCCTCGTCGTAGGCCGCCTGCGCCGCCTCCATAGTATGCTGAACTTCGAGACATTTTGTCTCACAGTCAGAAATCAAAGAACCAAGCAAATCCTGCGAAAAAGCACTTTCGCCCCGGAGGGATTTAATAACCTCTGCCCGGAGCGTATCAAGCTCGGCGGCGGCTTTGGCGTAGTCTGATTTTGCACTTTTGAGAAGCGCTTTCCGTTCTTCCATCTTTTCACGATAGCGGATATTGACGATCTCACTTTTAGGGATTGCTTTCATTCGCTCGAAGATCTGCCGCACCACTTTATCAATGATACCGTCAAGAATATGCGCTGTGTAGCCAGTCTGCCCATCACATTCGGTTTGCTTGCGTGTCTTGCCGTAGCAGATATACCGCACACGCTTTACAATGCGGTGAGCATCTTCCTTGCATGGATAAGCCTTGCCGTTGGTGGTGAGCGCCAGCCGGGAGCCACAATGCCCGCAAAAGACATTCCCGGCCAGCAAGGACTGGCCACGGGTATTCAGCGGTACACGCCGTTCCTGTTCGGCGGAGTTGGCACGGGAGGTACGAATGTGCTGTGCAGCCTCAAACAGCTCCGGCGCTATGATCTGCAAGTGGGGCAGCGTTTGGGAGCGGCTTTCGCCGCTGCGAAGCACCCCGGTATATGTCAGATTGCAAATGATACCCCGGATGCTGGCGTGATGCCACATTTTACCCGTTCTCGCCCGATAGCCGAGGTTATTTAAGTAGGTGGAGATCCGTTGAGCACCGAAACCCTCATGCACATATTTGTCAAAGATGATCCGTACCACAGCGGCCTCGGCCTCGTTGACAGCCAGTTCAAAAACTTCGTGCTTGCGTTTATTGAAGCGCCCACTCTTTACAAGGTCATACCCATAAGGAGCAAGACCGCCCTTGAAACCGCCATCCTCGACGAGCTGGCCGAGAGCGGTTTTTGTGCGAATTGAAGTCTTTTCGCTTTCGCCGTCAGCCTGCCAAAAGCGGATGTAGTTGGTGAGCTTGTCCGTGTGATTATCAAAACGCTGCTCACCCTCCTGCGTACTCCAGACCCGGATGCCGTTCTTAACAAACCATTCCACCACGAAAGGCGTTTCGTCAGCGATACGCCCGATGCGGTCAAACATGAACACAAGCAGAATATCGAATTTTCCCTGCTTGGCTCGTTCCTTGATGATTTGCAGCTTGTCCCGGTTTTCGGCTCTAACCTTATGCCCGGACACACCGTCCTCCTGTTCCTCGTGAACAATCGTCCAGCCCATTTTTTCACAGAAGCGATGGCACTCTCTGCGCTGCATGGGAATGTCGGCTTGGCTTTTGTCGTTGTAGTCCACCTGCTTGTCGGTGGACACGCGGTATAGGCAATCGACCCGATTACCTGTCATCATTCTGTTTTCTATCATATTGATCCGTCCTTTCATTTGTCGATGGGTCAATAAAAGAACGCAATCAATACGCGGGGGATATGAACTTTTCAAGGTACATAGGGGTATCCCCACTATTATTATCGCTCAGTTTGGCCTTCAATGCAAGGCTGTCGCCGGGTGTTTTATCGGTGAGGTTATTTGCAAAAGAAGATAGCAAAATCTGCTTCACATGACCAAGCACCGCCGTATTTCTGCTGTCAGCAAAAGTGGCAGAGATTTCATAGCCGTCAACAGCAAAGACGGCACGGTGTTTTCTATGTTCCATAAGCTACCTCCTCATATGAAATAAAAACTTTATGGGGAAACATGAAAGGGCAGCACTTTTCGGAGTGTTGCCCTTTCGCCTTTCTCCATCGTGGGACAATTTGTCTCGTAGTGAAAACAGGAGCGCCGTACTTGAAGTTTCGGCCTATCATAAGACAGTAGTTTAGGGTACGACGCTCCTGCGGGTGTGCGGCGGCCCGGAGGGACAGGTAGCCAGCCTGTCCACTACGGATCGTGGCCGTGGGGTGGCAAGTCCTCACTTGTGGCGCTGGTGTTGATCGCTCGTCCTCCCGTGTGGGAGAAGTCTCGGCGCACCCGCCGTCCGGCTCCCCGCATAAAGCTCGGAACCGCCGCTATTCAGTTGTGGAGAGGATCAGCTCCTCTCATATACCCAGGACACAAAACGCAGAAATTCGGACTGGCTTACAGATACTTTTTCATATATTTTTTCATATTCTCCAAACCACGTTCCACGGCCCGCCGGATGGCGCTTTCATCCACACCCTCATCCAGCGCAACCTCGCAATAGCTTTTGCCCTCGATGATGCAGGCATCCACACGGCGGCCCTGTGTCTCGGGCAGAGAATTGAGTGCATTCCACAGGTAGTAAAAACGCTCCATGCGTTCCAGCAGCTCCTGCGGGGTCGGCTCGGAAAGGCAAGCGGAGTATTCGATCCCATCGTCACAGTCGAGGGAATACTGCGCCTTGTTGCGGGTGATCCGGCGCTGGTGGGCCAGCTCATAGAGCTTGTCAGCCCGCAGCTCGGCGGCCACTTCGTCGGAAACTTCTATATATTCATCACGGGTGTACCAAGCGTAAAAGTCCTTCAGATTGATAGTAGTCATTATATGTTCCTCCGTTCAGATTTTTGGGTGGGTGGACGATCTGAACGGAGAGCGGCGGGGATCGGCAGCCGGGGCCGTCCCTGCCTACCTTGGGACAACTTGTCTCGAAGTGGGAACGCAAAAACGCACCCGCATGGCATGAAGCCATACGAGTGCGTGAAATGACACTATTCTCAATGTACTGACAGATTTCGCGTCCATTGCCGGACTGCGCCGCAGGGGGAGCTACGCTTTTTTTAGCTGGTGAAGATCATGGGTACTATGTAGAAATCCAAAGATAAGCAAGGGCGGCATCCTCCTGTATGCCGCCGCATAGGGTCTGATTTACACATCCAAGCCCTCTGCGGCAAGCAGAATTGGCCGTAATACTACGGATGCGTAAATCCTATTTAGAAAAAGGAAAATCTTAGGGAGAGTAAAAGGAGAAAAAGAGGAAAACCGGATGACGGTTTTTACTCGTCATCCGGTTCGTTATGAAATCGGTAGCCTACGCCCCAAACATTCTTTATGTATTCCTTGCCTGTGACAGACAACTTTTGCCGCAGCAAACGGATCTGTGACTTTACCACATCATCCACATTGAAGGCCGAGTGCTCGTCCCACACTTGGTTGTATAACTGCTCCCGACTGAATACCTGTCCGGGATTGCTTGCAAGGCAGAACAGCAAGTCGAACTCTTTGCGGGTGAATTGCAGATTTTTGCCGTTGAGCTGTACTTGCCTTGCAAGCGGGTCGATAATGAGATTTTTGCCAAAAGCCAGCGTATAGCAAACCTCCTTCTGCGGTTTGAGGTCGCAGTAGAGCTGCATGAGCGACTGTGCCTGGGCAAGACATTCCTCCAGCGAATAGGGGTGGCCGATGTAGGCATGGGCACCGGCTTGCAGCACGTCCAGCCGCTCCACATGACAGGATTGAGAGGACAGGATCAGAATAGGTGTTGTCCGGGCCTTCCTTACGGCTCTCAGGAGCTTGTGGTCATCCTCTGCGGAGATACAGGCATCCAGTATCACCAAGCAAAACTCTTTGTCCATAAATGACAGCAGCGCCTCGTGCATGGAGGATACGCAAAGAATATTGGTGCTGGGGCAAGTAAGGTTGTTCTTCACAATTTGGGCAGCATCATGATCCGCATTGATAATCATTATGTTCTTTTTCATCGCATCCTCCTTTCCTGCTATAATACTTTGGGACAAGTTGTCCCAAAGTACATTGTCAATAAATCAGAACAGATCAAACTTACCAGCTTTTTTGCAGGCTCGTTCGGCGTATTTGAGAATTGATACAGATGCCAGCACATATATAGCAGCCATAGCCAGTTCACCAAGGAGCAACAGAGCAAATCCTTCTGTATCATTGCTAAACAGCAGATTCATAGCTTCAATGGATCGGGTCAGCGGTAATACTCTGGAAATCACTTGACCAACCACAGGGAGCTGGGAAACAGGAAACTCTGCGCCCGTAAAAATCATTAGAATGTAGTTCATCATATTCAAAATGAGATGCATACCGTCACTGAGCAATCCAAATACGGACAAAAGTAGTCCAAAGCACGAAGCGGCAATCATTGCACAGAAGATCGTCAGTAAGGCAAGCCCCAAGTTGACACCGGAGAAATCAATCCCGAACACGACAGCGCCGACAACCAGGCCTAAAACCACAGAACCCATTGCAAGAATAGATGGAATAAAACCGTAAGCCAAAACCACAGAAAACAAGTTACATGGTGCAGCGATAATACTGCGAAGCCGCCCGGAATACCGCTCTGACCGGAACAGGCTGCCAAGTCCAAAGATACAGGTGTTCACACACATTAGGAAAGAGTTGCCGATAACCCAATGTGTCAAATCTGCGGTCTGGAAACTGTAAGCCGCCAGCAGACAATAGAATACCAAAGTAATGATTGGATAGCCGGTATCAAAGAACAGGAACTCTCTCCAATCAAATGCTGCGGTTCGTGCCTTGTGATAGAGCCAAGCCTGTGAAAAGAATCGTTTAACCATATCAGCACACCTCCAATGTTGCATTGATCCGCACAGCTCGGTCAATGACCTTGTAAAGCCATACGGAGAATATAGCCAGCGCAACTGACAGGGCTGCCATAATGGTAAAGTTTCTCCAAAAGAGTGCTACATCGGTAATTCCATGAACGGTCATTCTCAGCAGTTCCACTGCCCATGTAGGTGCCAAACAACGGCTAACCATCTGCAACCAATTGGGCAGCACATCAATAGGGAATGACATTCCGCACAAAAGAATGAAAGGAATTTCAATACAGTTCATGTATAACGTTGTTCTCCGGGATAAGGTCAGCAAGCAAGCGATCACGGACGAGATAACAACGAAGCTACCAATCATTCCAACAAGCGCAATTAGAAAATATCCCGGACTTTCAAGATGCAACGGTGCTTGATACAAAACCAGCGCTGTCACCATGGAAATAAGTATGGATGCCAGCGACAGTATGGTGTTGCCTAAAATTTTGCCAAGTACGATTGCCGGAAAGCCAGCAGGGGCAGCAAAAATTAGTGCCAGCGTTCCGCTGAATCTTTCCCTGTTAATATCACCAGCAGAAGAAAAGCAAATACAACTCCACAGGGACATTAGGCCGGAGCCTAAAATCACATAAGAAGCAAAGTCTGCGTTTCCAGAGTTGCGAAACATCTCATAAAGAAGTACCGTGTTGAGAATGGGACTGACGATCAGACAGAACTGATACATTGGGCGCACAAAGGATTGCTTCATTTGCAATACCATAGTGCTAAGTAATACAGATCGGGTCATTATGCATCCCCCTTGATAAGAGAGATATAGGCATCCTCCAATGTTGCAGAATCGCCCTTGATTTCTTCGGGAGTGCCCCGTGCTACAATTTCACCATGGTTCAAAATTACAATCCGGTCACACAGTTCTTCCACTTCCGGTAGATAGTGCGTTGTAAGCAGTACAGTTTTACCATCATCCCGCAGCTTGCTAATAATGCCACGAAGCATATGTGCGCCAAGGGGATCAAGACCAACAGTAGGTTCATCCATGAAGATAATCTCCGGATTATTTATCAATCCTCTGGCAATCTGCAAACGCTGAATCATTCCTTTGGAGTAGGTTTCTGCCAATCGGTCAGCCGCATCTGTCAACTCCACCAATTCCAAAATTTCGTTGATCCTACGTTCCCGCTCTGCGGTGTCCATAAGGTAGAGGTTGGCAAAGTAACGCAGATTATCTCTGCCGGAAAGACGGCGGTAAACACCCATCTCGCCACCAAAAATAAAGTTGATACGCTTGCGGATTTGCTTTTCTTGTCCAAAGGTATCGTAGCCGAATACTTTGCACATTCCAGAAGTGGGAGCCAATAAAGTGGTCAGCATCTTAATGGTAGTTGTCTTACCAGCACCATTTTGACCCAGCAAACCAAAAATCTCACCTCTGTTCACCGTAAAGTCGATGCCTTGCACTGCCTCCACAACTTCCTTCTTCTTGCGGATTGCACCCTTGTATGTAACATACTCCCGGTGCAAGTTTTTTACTTCGATAACCGTCTCCATTTTCACCCTCCTTTGTTAGATGGTTATAGAATAATATTATAATCCTGTTCGATAGTTTGTCAAGATAGCAAAAAGAAAGCCTGCCGAAAATCGGCAGGCAGAGGGAGTTATTCTTCGATACAGAAGTCTTTTGAAATTTCAGCAATTAGTTCTTTTGCAGTTTGCTTATTAAGGCCATAGTATTTGGCGTTCTTGACAGGTTCCTCTGTGATCAAACCACTCTCTTTAAGCTGATCCATATGGTGAGATACTGTGGATGTAGCAATGGAAAGTGCTTTCGATATTTCAAAACCTCTCATTGTCCCTTCCTTTGCAAGTAATGCAAGGATCTGATACCGGGTAGCATCCGAAATGGCCTTAAGCGCTTTCACCGTATCAGCTTGGGTGTGATAGCTGGTGCGGAGCGTTAAAAATAAAAACTGTCGTTTGTGTTCGCCTTTTACATGGAAGTAACGGCAGGCTTTGTAGGGAAGTAAATACGAAGGCATAAAAACAAATTCTGAATAGGGGCCACGGTTGTGGAATGTTTTTCCCATCTGGGATTCAGAGTATTCAAATGCCCCTTTCTCCGCTATTCCGATAGCGGTCATTCTGTCCATGTGCTCTACCTTTCCATCCAGCAGTTCAAGCGCTTGGTGAAGATCGGCATTATCGAGTTCCAAAGCCAGCGCAAAAAACTCAGTAATAAATCTTCTGCTTTGTCTGATAAACGCTGCAAATGCGAGGAAGCTGTCACATTCTTCTGCAAACCATGAATACGCTAAGTCCAATGCTGCATCGTCATAAAATGCCTCTTCAAGCACATCCTTTGATGCTTTTCCGTAGTATTCCATATCCATGATTCGCCATAGAAACTCAACCGGAGAAATTGAGAGGAGTAGTTCTTGATAGTTCTCCAAAGAAATCCTTTCAACGGGCATATCAAGAAGAAAATCCATAATGTTAGCAGGAGCTAATTTTTCAATGGCCTTATAGGATTCAAACAAGAAATTATATTTGCGTTTCCATGCGTTAATCTGTTCTGAACCATATATCTCAGAGCAGAGCGTGTGTGATGGTTCCCCCATCAATAAGCTGATAACACCCCAAGCAGGCTCCAGCGACGGAAGATATGCAAAGGTCGTAGTATCGTTAAGTGTTTCAATACGCAAGCGGCATACCTCCGTTTCTTTAGAATGTGACTATCGTAGCATATTCTTATAGCCGCTTCAAGGCCAATTATATCACGGAAAAGTAATATTTTTGCCGTGAACCGCTTTGTTTTGATAGCAAAACTGAAAAGTGCTTTTTGATATGCCCCTGTCAATTAAACCATATTCACAGGGTTTTGAAAAGCACTTTCATTATACTAAAGAAACTCTCTTTATGGAATACGAAATAAAATACTACTTATTTCAGAAATTATGTTTCGTTCTAATTATCTCACCCGAAATGTAGAATAATGTCGAGGTGAGATAATAATGTACCAAGATAACAGGCGGCTTGACTTCCATGCGTTGGGCAAAGAGATCAAGCGCAAAAGAGAGGCAAAGGGCTGGACACAGGAATACCTTGCACAGCTTGTAGACCGCACACCTCGTTCCATTATGTACATAGAGAACAGGGGCCAGCATCCCAGCCTCAACACCTTTTATCAGCTCGTTACTTTGCTGGATATTTCCGTTGATCAATTCTTCTATCCTGACAAACAGAATGAAGAAAGTGATTGCCGCCAGCACATTGACAGGATGCTAAACACAATGGACGAGAATGAATTGACGATCATGGAAGCCACCGCAGAGGGAATACAAAAAGCCAGAGAAACGGAGGGAGCGTAAGAAACGGCGTTGCCTCCGTTTTTCACGGGGTTTCCGGGGGACGCACTAACGGCAAGCAGGGCAAGTGTAGCCACACTTGCTATTTTTGCATCCCGGCGGGCTGCAAAAACGCTTGTTGGGGAGCCTCCCCAAACCCGGCTTTGGGACATTTTGTCCCAAAGTAATTTGTCTGCGTCACCGTGCGCTATCGCTCCTGTTCCTTTTTGCGCTGGCCGTCCGTGACGCCCAGCAGATGGTCGATGTTGGCCTTGACCGCCACGGCCTGCCGCATTTCCTCCTGCGCCGAGCGGTACTCGGTATAGAGCGCCTTTTTCCGCGCCGCCAGTTGGCGGCGTTTTTCTTTTAGCTCTGCCATCTTGGGCAGCTTCTCACCGCCCAGCAACTCTCCCATCATGGCCTTGGCTGCCCGGTAGTCCGCCAGCTCCGCCTCATGCTCGGCAAGGTATTTCCGGCTGTACTTGGCGGCCTTGTACCCATCAAAGACGGGGCGGGTCTTGGCGTACCGCACCACGGCTCCCATCAGCTCGGAGGTTGCGGACAGGTCAGCCTCCGTCCGCCGGAGCTGCTCGGTCAGAGCGTGAAAACGGGAAACGGCGTTCTCGGCCTTTGCGGAGAGCTGGTCATACTCGGTGATGTTCTGCTCCTGCATGAATTGAAGCGCTGCCGCCATTTGTTTTAGATTATAGACCTTTGCCCACCGTGCATAGGCCGCCCCCTTGCCGGAGCGCAGCCGCTCTTGTATATCCACAACCAGATTGACACGGCGAGGGGCAGCAGGCACAGAAACAGGCTGCTCCGGGATCGGGCGCTCCCCGGCGATAACGGACTTGATGTCCTCGGGATCGTAACCGTCCCCGAGGGTGGACGCCCGCAGCCTGGTCGCCCGCTCCTGCCCCGGGACAAGAAAAGAAATTGCGCCGCCGCGCCCATGCTTGACCGTGAAGCCGGACGCCTCCATGAGCCGGAGGAAAGCGTCAAAATCGGCGGGGCGTTTGGCAAGAGCTTCATTGATGGCAAGCCGTAGCTGCTCCTTGTACGAGGGCTGCCGCTCCGCCCCCAGCCATGCCCCGTAATGGAGAAAGCGCCCCTTGCTGTGCAGCTTGGGGTTGGTGATGACGGACAGATCATTTTCAAGGCAAATGCGGTCAGAGAGCCGCCGCACCGCACGGCCAGAGCCGATGAAGTCACGGAATTTTCTGGTGCAGTCCAGCGAGGTCGAGTTGTAATAAATGTGATTGTGGATGTGTGCCTTGTCCGTGTGGGTGGCAACGAAAAAGGCATACTTGCCCTTTGTCCAGCGCATTGCCGTTTCATAGCCGATGCGGTTGGCCTCCTCCGGCGTGATCTCCCCGGGCTTGAATGACTGGCGGATCTGATAGCAAAGCACATCCGCGTCCCGCCGCTGCTCCCGGCCTGTGGCGGCTTTGTACTTGGCCTTGCTTAATAGGAACTCGGCATCGGCGGTCATGTGGTCGCAGCCGTAGGACGAGATCAACTCGCCGCCCTCGGTCTTGTCCGGGTTTTGCCCGTAGTCAAACCGCTCTTTCAAGGACTGCGCGATGGTTTCGCCCTTGCTGATTTTGTGCTTCTTGTAGTAGGTCGTGGCCGTAGGCAGCCCTCCTTTCAGCATTGAATAGTCATAGATAATCTGTTATACTTGTATCAGTATAACTGCGGAGATACTTTACAATAGAGACTTGACGGAGGACTTCGTAAATGTATAGAGAATTAGTTTTAGAGCTTTCCAAAGGAAATGAGTGGGTGAAAGTTCAACCGCCTTGCTCTGAGGCCGTAATATCCGAAGCAGAAAAAGTTGTAGGATACTCGTTTCCCGAAGAATTAAAAAATCTACTAAGGGAAATGAATGGTGATAAGTGGCTCTTTTTATCGGCTGAAGAAATAATTGAGAATGTAAAGCTGAATCGAGAGATATTCCTCCCACTTTTTGAGGAAGATTATAGCAAAGAAGAATATCAGGAACGAGTGGATAGGTTCATATTCTTCGCAACGAATGGGTGCGGCGATTATTATTGTTACCGTATTTGCCCAAATGGGACGGCTGATACGAGCGTAATTTATATCTGGGAACATGAAAACATTGGGGATCGCTGTTGTTGGAAACCTGTTGCCAACAACATAAAGGAACTAATCGTGCGATATTGTAACGGTGAGATTTAATAATCCAGCAACTTCCATTTCGCCAAGATAAACACTATATAATCAAGACTGCGGCTGAAATCAGCCGCAGTCGTTTCAGCTTTGGGACATTTTGTCCCGAAGTATCAGCCGGTAATGAAATCCCGCAAGGCAAACTTGGCCGAGTGTAGCTTGTCCACCAGCCACTCAGCGATGGCGGGAACGCCAAAGGGAGAAACGAGGAACGCAAGGACGAGGAACACGATCCCGCCCACCGTCTGCCCGCCGATGAACAGGATCAGGGAGAGCAGCGTCAGCACGATGCAGCCCAGCTCACACACGGCGGACGCCACGCAGAACAGAAATGTGACCATAGCGGCCAGCAGGGACAGCGCCACCATCACGGGGGCGGCAAGGATTTTGAGAACGATCATAGCAGCTACCTCCATCAAAAAATCGGGTTGGTTTGTCCTTCTACCCATATTATACCGCTGGGAAAATAGGCACACAAGGATGTCGAGCTTTCACCACCTTGGGACAAAATGTCCCGAAGTCGTGAAAGCCGGGGAACGGCGCAAGGCCGCTCCCCGACAGGTCATAGGCTCACCACAGCCGACAGCTTTTTCAGCAGCTCGGACAGCGGCTCCCAAAGGTCGGCATAGTCCTTTTGGAGCGCCGCGATCTCCGAGAGATAGATGCCGTAGGTGTTGGCATGGACGGCCACTTGGTTTAGGTTGTTGGCACACCGCCGCTGCAAGGCCACCAGCTCCCGGATGTCCGAGAGGTCAACATGGAGGACATAGCCGTTGAGAGCCATTTTCCGCATATAGGCTCCCATGTTGGAGATCCCGGCCTCGGCCATGCGGTCAGCGATCAATGCCTGTTCCTCCGGCGTCACCATCACATGAAGATGGACAGAGCGCCGCCGCTTTTTTGTCAACGCTCCTCACGCTCCCGGCTGCGGCGCTTGGGCGGGTGTTCCCGCACCTTATCCAGCGGCTTCTCCGACCGGGGCGGCACAGGCAGATTGTTGATGATGCCGTCGATCATGTTCCCGTTCTGCTCCATCGCAAGCTCGGCGTTCTTGTTGGGATTGCGTTCCTGCTCCATAAATGTCCTCCTATCTGTCGCCCCGGTCAGGGGCATTTTTCTTTGGGGCGGATTGCCCACGGTCAGCCTCGGCCTGTTTTGCGGCGGTTTTCATCTGCTCCCGAATGGAACGGGGTCTGTCGGGATTGTCGGGCGCAGGCCGCAGCTCATAGTCAGACGCCTGCCGCTTGGTCAATGGCCGTGTGTAGGTCAAATGCCCCCACGCCAGAAACGACCCATTTTCAACCGGGACGCGCTGATCGTAGTTGACGATCTCATCCGGGGCGTTGCGGGGCGGCTTGGGGAATGTCCCGATGTCCACGGGGCGCTGGGTGGAATAATACTTGTAAAGGCCGGGAGCCTCGCTCTGCTTGACACCGACATTGTAAAGGCGCTGGTACTCCTGCACCCGCGCCGCAAAGTCCTGTTCCAGAGCGGCACGGTCGCTGCCGTAATGCCCCCATTCATACTGCCGCTGGCCGTCCTTGTCATCATAGCAAGCCCATGTGACATAGGGCGAGGGCGCAGCGGGGTGATGCCCCAGCGCAAAGCCCCTGCCGTTTTCCAGCATGACGGCCTTGATGATCTCATAGCCTTGGTTTTTGTCCATATACCCTCCTCACCGTGATACATCTTTCTCCGCCCGTTTCGCAAAGGGCTGGAGCTGATAGGGACTTTTGCCGTCCTCCGGGCGCAGGAAGTCCAGCCTTGCGGCGGCACGGATGGCGTTCTGGTTGAGCTGCCGCTGCCATGCCCCTTGGCTGGGCGCCCACTTGAAGCCCTCGCTTTTGAGCGCCTGCCGGGTATCGGCGTCCGGCTTATCCGCAAAAATGAGCTGCAAGCGGTTCTCCGCCTCATTGACCTTGGCCTCCCCACCGGGGAATGTCCAGCCCACAAACTCCGCCTTATGGCTCAGCTCCTCGATGCGCTGGCGCACACGGCGGATATTGGCGTTATTGTTGGTGAGCAGATAGGACGGAAACGGAACGGGGTCTTTGCGCCAGTCTTGGGACATGGACGCCTTGACCTTTTCCACCTGCTCCGCCGTCAGCTCGGGGCAGCCCTCCAGCGTCTTATGCTTGCGGTAGTAGGCATTGACCGCCTTCATCATGGCCTGCTGAGACTCCATTCCCTCCAGCTTTTTCGTGAGCTTTTCCACGGCAAGGTCATCGTCGGCGCTGATACCGCCCCGGCCTGTGGAGCGGATCTTGTCCAGCAGCTTTTCAATTTCGGCGTACTCGCCGTAGTTGCGATCCCGGGCGGCGTTCTGCTTGGCCTTTTTCGCCACGGGGAAATTGCCGCCCCCGGTGATCAGAATGGACGGCACACGGGCGTCAATGGCGTTGCGCTCATTGAGGTTTTCCGCCAGCCTGCGGGCGTAGCGGTCAACAAGGGCGTCGATCTTATCATGGTACATGGGATCGACCTGCGCCTTTTGCTTCTCTGCCAGCGCATAGGCTTCATCCACCATCGCCCGGTAGCCCGCCGTGGCCGAGCCGGGGGCATAGTCGGAATAGCTGTTCATGTCCTTTGCCCGCTTTGCCGCCGCCTCGCTGATCTCATAATATTTAGGCATAATTCCTCCTTTCAGCCGGGACTTCGGGACAAAATGTCCCAAAGTCCTGTTGCTTGGATGTGGAAAGCATTTCTGTGAAAACAGGGGCAGACGGGAAAACATACCGCCCACCCCAAAAGCGCCCCGGAAAAGCCTTGTAAATGCAGGCGTTTTCCGGGGCTATTTTTCCACGCACTACCCCCGCTTGCGGCGCATATATGCCCGCTTCTGCTCCCGCAGGGCAGCCCCGGCGCAGGCTGGGGAGCAATACCGCTGCCGCCCGTCCGGGAGAAATGCCCTGCCGCATACCGGGCAAGATCGGGTTTCCGTGATACGCTCCACGGTCAGCGACCTTTCCAGCACAGGATCAAGGGGCAGCACCGCAGAGCGGAAATAGCGGCAATAAGCGCCCGTCCAGCACTTGCCCAGCATATAGCAGGAACAGTCCAGCGGCAGGCAGCCATAGTTTTTATCGTAGTTGGCGCACCATTTTGTCACCAGCTTACGGATCGCCGTTTTTTCCTGCCGGGTCAGCTCACGGCTCATGTTTGCCCCCTGTCTTGGACTTGAGCTGTTCCCGGTAGCAGAACACGCAGCCGATCCCGTGCCAGTAGGGGCAGCCATCACAGCGGGAGCCTTTGGGCGGCAGGTTGGGCGGGACGCCCTTAAAGTAGCTTTTTTCTTTCATAAAGTCCTCATAGGGGCTGTTGGTAAATCTCATTCCTCGCCCTCGCTTTCCGTTTCGTCCTCGTCCTCCCAAGGCGGGGTATCGTCATAATCGTCGCCGTAGTCCTCCGCAGCGTCGGCGGCCTGCTCCTTCTTGGGACGATAGATCTTGAAATACCAGCCAGCCACGCCGCCGATGACCGCCACGGCCAGCACCAGCAGGAGCGTACCGCCGCTGCTCTTGGGCTGCTCCGGCTCGGGATCAGGCTCCGGCTCCACCACAGGCGCAGGCTCGGGAGCCTTGCCCTGGCACTCGCCCATGTTCGCGGCGCAGACGGTACAACCCGTATTGATAGCGCCAACGGCGCATTTATCGGCGCAGGAACACTCCGGCAGCTCACCGCCCGCCGCCTGCATTGCCGCCAGCAGGTCGGCCTCGTCCACCATGTTCAAGAAATAGGTCTGATACTGTTCGCCGTCCTCATCGGTGGGCTTGTCGTAGTCGATGACGATGTAAAAGGTGTTGCCGCCGCTGGTCTGCACCGTGATGAACTGCTTGTTGGTGGCCTTATCGTAGA